>OLNF01000194.1_pt1 | contig 48560 bp, 47 predicted proteins | sample 1673061 | NCBI WGS metagenome assembly OLNF01 (sample SAMEA3136751, study PRJEB25190) | human gut metagenome
ATGATTTCAACCCGGTTCGCCTCTTTGAAATCAAGAATAACGGAGAGGAACCTTCACGCCTCATTGAACTGAACATGGATGAGATCACTTCCAGTTCGACCCTGCGCAAGCGCCTATTCGGTATAGGCGATTACATTTGGATGGCCAAGGATGAGCAGCTCATCAAGCTGCTCGGGTACCTGGGCAAGGTAACTGAGACTGCAGACCCTATCAAGCAGCTGGGCTGGCAGAGCGAAGGCTTCTATGCCTTCTGCAATGGTGCCATCGAGGATGGCAGCTGGCTTCCAATCGACGACATGGGCATTCTGCGCTTGACCGCAGGCAAGTTCTACCTGCCTGCCATGAGCAAGCTCAATAAAGATAGCCGAGAGTTGTACGTGAGCGAGAAAAAATTCCGGCATGAGAAGATAGTGGATAACCCTACATCACAGAGTGATTTCTTCGCCAAGGTGGTGCAGGTCTTCGGTGACAACGCCAAGGTGGGCCTATGCTTCTATATAGCGACCCTCTTCCGTGACATTGTCATCGGCAAGAGTCGTTCCTTCCCAATTCTCAATGCCTTCGGCCCTAAGGGCTGCGGTAAAACAGAGTTCGCTGCAACGCTCATGAACTTCTTCTACAAGTACGAGACGAAGTACGAGCCGTTGTCTATCACCAACGCATCCATGCCCGCACTCTCCGACTATGTCGGAGGAGTTAGCGACGCTCTGGTACACATCGATGAGTACAAGAACTCCATCACACAGAACAAGGTTGAGTGGCTCAAGGACCTTTGGAATGGTATAGGTCGCACCAAAATGAACATGGACAAGGATAAGAAGCTCGTGCAGGCCAAGGTTGACTCTGGCATCATCCTCACTGGACAGGAGATGCCTACTGCAGATATCGCCCTCTTCAGCCGACTCATCTATCTCACCTTTGATAGGGGGGAGCATACTCGAGAGGAAAAACAGAACTTCGAGGAGCTAGAGAGATTCCGTCAGATAGGTGCAACTCACATCACTCTCCAACTGCTGAAGCATCGAGAGCAATTCCGGGCTGCATTCGGCAACTCCTGGAAGAAAGCATCTGAAGACCTCGAGAGCAGGCTGGAGAATGACAGCATCCTTGACCGTATCATGACTAACTGGAAGGTTCCAGTGGCCGCATACCTGGCCATAAGAGACTACATCGACTTCCCGTTTACATATGAGGATCTACTTCAGGTAGCAGTTAGAGGCATCAAAAATCAGAACAGCATGTGCAACACCACCGATGAGGTGGCTGGCTTCTGGAATATCATCAATGCTGCAGTACAGATGGGTGAGCTGAAGAAGGACCAGGACTTCAAGATTAAGACAGTTGGCGCATTGACCACCAATAAAGTCAAGATTGACAACTGGGCGATGCCGAAGAGCATCCTCATGATTCGCAAGGACATCACCATGGCAGTCTATCGCAAGTTAGGCAGGCAAATGGACGAGAACCTTCTGCCGAAGGAGTCACTCCTTCACTATCTGCAAATAGGTGCAGACTTCTACGGGTCAACAAAAAACCCTGAGCGATTTATCAAGTTCACTCCGAGCGGTTTGCCGGAGACAGTAGAGAAGACAGATGCCAATGGTACTATCACTGGCCGGCAGAAGATATATTATAAGGACAGGCCTCTCTGTTTTGACTATACCATGGTGGCAAACAGATATGGCATAGATCTTGACACAGAGGTAGATGGTGAGCAGGAACAGACCAAGGATACCTATGTCATGACAGATGCTGAACAGAAGGCTCTAGGTCTGGAACCTTCGCCACTTTAGTTGAAATAAGTTTTTTGTTTAGATCATATCGGTTAGCCTCCAGGGGAAGAGATTCCTCTGGGGGCTTTTTTGTTGGTGTTCCGTGATTTTTCCGACAACTCACACGCGACTCAAAAACAATGTGGCATTTGTGGCAATTAGTGCAACACTGATTATCAGAGAGTTAAGAGGATATATATTTGTGGCAATTATGTGGCAATTTGTGGCAGCGAGAAGAGAAGTGTGGCAAAGGTTGTGGCAATGTGGCAATTCTATAATATATTTGTGTCAATAAGAAAAGACTTATAATATTAATAATCAAGCACTTAACATTTTTGCCACAATTGCCACAAATGAATTGCCCAAAAATGGGTTCCTTGATTTTTAATTGCAACTTTTCCCCTAAAAACAAGGATTTTTAGCGAAATATAGATAACTTTTCCTGCAAATGTAGGATAATATCGATTATTTTTCCTAATTTTGCGGTGTTTTTAAAAATCAAAATATGAGTAAATTCGTAGTTTATGTACAGGTAGAGCCATATCTAAAGCAATGGCTCACCCATTCTTTCGGCGATCCCGTGGAATTCCCGTCCTCCAGCAACGAGAATGCAGTTCTGCGCCGGTTCCTATCTAAGCGCCCGATCAATAATCTGCCTGAGCAACCTGGAGAGCGAGATGTTGCCATCTGCATACCTTACTCCAAGTCTAAAAGCCCAGAGACTTACAACTTCCTTAACGGTCATGCAAAGCAGGCGCTCACCGAGAGCATCAACGACCTCTTCCGCATCAACATGTGGAGTGACCTTGGAGACCTCAATGACATGTCATGCAAGAAGATGTCTGCTTTCCGCTCCTGGTGTGAACAGCAGGGTATCGACATAGAGTATGCTGAGACAATCCGCATGAAGTGGTATCGCATGCGCAAGGCCTATCAAGAGAAGGGCATCAATCTTTTTAATCTTAAAAGATGCAAAAAAGACGATTTTTCATGAAAAAATCTCATCTACTCTAGCCCTGTTTTTGTTCAACACCGAACAGGTGCGAACAGATGCGAACAGACGCGAAATTTTCACAGCTTATGAAAAGACTTAGTTATATCTGCTGCGTGCAGCGCATTCCTGTCAGCAAGTTGCCTTTCGATACACTTCTAGGCAACCATACATTTGAAATACCAGATAGCTACAATTGGCCAGTTGTTAAGTGTCAGAAGCCTGCCAAAATGGAAATCACAGACAAAATAGAGGATGGTCAGCGGTTCTACACCCATAAACTCACCTTCCGCACATGCCGCGAAGACCTGGACATGAGCGGCAACTATGCCTATCTGGTCACCACCATCGAGGGCAAACGTTATCTCATTGGCAACAGGGAGCGACCATATCCTATTATTAATATGTCAGATGTCCACCCTGATTCCCTTGGGACTTCTGCCATGCTCGAGTACACAGTTCAGTGGGGTAGCACCCGAAAAGCACCTTTATTAGCCTGATTTACGTATTTTTCCGTTGGCAATTGCCATATTATCTTTGCATCAAAAAAGATAAGCGCATGAAATACGGAATGATGATATGCGGTACCATCGGAGCCGGCTACGACTGGTGGTCGGGCACCTATGGTACACGTTCCAAGGATGTCAAGGCCTACCTTGACGCTCATCCGGACGAGGAGGTGGATATCGCCGTCTCCTCGCCGGGTGGTTATGTTGATGAAGGCTTGACCATCTATCAACTTATCAAGGATCATAAACATGTCAACGTCCATATCCTCGGCATGACTGCTTCCATCGCTACAGTTCTCTGCATGGGAGCCAAGCATGTTGATATGTCCGTCGGCAGTACCATGCTCATTCATAATGCTTCGACAGGTGTCGCAGTCTGGGAGTCTGCAAACAAGGCGAAACTCGATGAACTCATCAAGGATTGGCAGAAGCAGCGTGATGGTCTCGACACCATCGACAAGGTCATAGCCTCCGTCTATGCCCAGAAATCGGGCAAGACAAGCGATGAAATCCTGGCTCAGATGGAAAAAGGCAGTTGGCTGAGTCCACAGCAGGCATTGGAGATGGGGTTGGTTGATGAGGTCAGGGACCTGGACGAGGAAGACAAGAAGCGTCAGACTAATCTCGCTAAGAGATTCACTAACGCTTTCTGCTCCAACCTTGGTTTGCCGCCACTTCCTGGAGCAACCGCTAATGACGAGCCCTCTAAAACATTTCTCGAGAAGGTTGCCGCCTCACTCAGAGATATGTTCAAGAATAATACACAAATTTCTAACATGAAGAAAAAATTCCTCAATCTTCAGACCCTCCTCAATCGCAAGGAGGATTTTGAGGTTAACGATGAGAAGATTACTCTCACCGATGCAGAGATGCAGAAAATCGAGGATGCTCTTGCTCAAAAACAGAAGGACTTGGATGACAAGTCCGCTGAGCTCGACAAAGCCAGCCTTCAGGTCAAGGACCTGAAGGCTAAGGTTGAGCAGAAGGACAAGGATATCCAGGCCAAGAATAAGGAGATCAAGGATCTCAAGGGCGCTCCGGGTTCTGGTACCCATGAGGGCGTCACACCAGAGGTTGACAACGTTGACTCTGGTGAAATCTACAATGCTTTGAAGCAGATATTCTAAAAATGGCAGTTTTAGAAAATACAGTTGAAATTACTCCTGATGAACTGAAGACCAGCTTTGCGAAGTACCGCAAGGACATCATTGTGATGCCTGTGCGCGCTCTTGACGAGGCAGCAAAATTCATGAGCCGACGCGTGGGCGTTCGTGGCAAGGAGACTGTCGGAGAGCTCGCAGGCGACATGGAGCTCGGGCCATACTCTCTTACTCGCAAGGATGAGAATGGCGTTACAATCACAGGCCGTACCCTGGAGACATTCCTTGGTTCATGTGTCAAGCCTTTTGAACCAAATAAGGTTCGTGAGTCTATCTATGGCTCCAACGTATTCCAGGGCGAGGCGCTCAAAAAACAGCCTATCACCAAACTGATTGGCATGTTCCTGGCAGGCAAGATAGGTGAGGCACTCTTCAAGTACCTCTTCACCATGAAGCGTAACCCAGCTGGCTCTGGTACCGCAGACCTCGCTGATGGTTTCAAGACCATCTCCGATGCTGAGATCAAGTCCAAGGCGATTGCTGTTGAGAAGGGCAACCTCTTCAATACAACCGCGATGACTGGTGTCAACGCAGTCGATGCAGTCGAGGCATTCTATGATGCTGCCGATGAAAAACTGAAGGGCATCAATACCTGCATGTTCATGAGCAGCCATGAACTTACGCTCTACCGCCGCTGTTATCGTGATAAATACGGAACTGTCAATTGGAACAATGAGTTCAACCACAACAAGTTGGATGGTGCCAGCAACTGCACCCTTGTGGGTCTTGACAACGTTCCTGCGGGCTACAAGATCATCACTCCTGGCAGCAACATGCTCATCGGTTTGGCTACCGAGGGCGACAAGGCGAACTTTGGTGTAGAGAGTTCTCTTGACTCTCACTTCCTGGTTGACTTCGTGGCAACTATGTACTTCGGTACTCAGTTCGAGTCGATCTCCAAGGAACGCATCCTCTTCGGTTACGACACTATCCCTTCAGAGTAAGGGATAGCTGTCCATGGTTATACATTATATTATATATTGATATATGGCAACAAAGAAAACATGTGCTTCAGCCACAGACCTTTATGAGGATGTGTTGAAGTGTCCTGGTGAGAAGAGAATGCCTGGTACCAGAGCCTACGGCTTCTTTATCCCACGGCGTTACATCACCAAGTTCGCAGAGCCGCAGAAGGAAACTGCAACATCACTCAAGGACTATCTCGTCATCAAAGATAGCCACACCATTCAGGCAGACAAGGTCTGGATTAAGATTGCCTTCATCACAGACAAGAGTTCCTTCTCGCCAGAGGCGCAGGGTGAACATGGCTGTAAGACCATGAACCTCAAGGCAACAGCTGTCCTCCCTGGTACAGAGGAGGAAGCGTCTGCACTCGCTTCTTTGCTTCTCAACGAAGACGGTATCTTTATGATTCCTGAGCGCAACGGAAAGCTTCGCCAGTTCGGTGACGAGACCTTCGAGGTCGACGTGACACCTTCTCAGTCTTCTGGAGCAGGCATCTCTGACGAGACAAATACCACACTGGAAATCTCTGTCAACTGCGAGACCATGCCTCCATTCTATTTCGGTACCCTCACAACAGCAGAAGGTACCATCTCTGGTAAGGATTGCAAGCCAGTGGAGGTCGCTGCTGGTACAGACGGCCATTAACAAGGGATTCGATTTTCCTACATAACTACTATCAGTGGCGGGGCGATGCTTACATGAGCTCGCCTCGCCATTTTAATTTTCTATTTATTATGAATGATCCGAAATTCACAGAAAAATTGAAGAAGTGGTTTGACAGCGAGCATACCGATGCCAACATCAGGGAGGGAGCGCTGCTCCTCCTTCAGATGAATAACAATCGCCACCTCTACCAGCTCATCAACTTTGACCCTCAGGGCAAACTCGAGATGCTCAAATATGAGCTGCAGAAACATCTCAATTATCGCATCGAGGGCATGACCATCGATGATGTGAAAGACTACGACAAGAAGGTCACGCCTATCCTTCAGACTGCGGTTGACAAAACATCAGAGGCAGACAATATTGCCAAGCAGCTAGCACCTCATCTTCCGGTCGTGGAGTCAGAAAACCTCGATTCCATCGTGCCTTCAGCCATCGTAGCCAAAGGCAAACGAGCTGATCATGACCAGTTGCCTGAAAACATCCAGGCTATCTGGGATGGCAACTGCGCACTCTGGAAAAAAATCAAAGAACACTTTGAGGCTTGCAAAGCTTACGATATGTCATGTGACAGATACGAGGGCTTGCATGCTGCCGACGAAGACTTCAAGCGCATGCTCCTTACACTCAAGGAGGAGTACTATGCATACAAGCAGGCCATGGACGTCTACGACCATGCCAAGCCGGGTGATGCCGAGAAGCTGCCAGCGGAGGAGCAGCCAGAAGCAGCCATCACCTCCAAGCAGATTGGCAATGCTCGCTCCTACATCACCAAGAACCTTGACCAGCTTATTGGCTTGACGGAGGCTGGCAACACCGACAAAGCTGACGCCTTGCGAGCAAAGGTCAATGAGCGTGTGCAGCTCCTCATTACTGCCAAGGCAGAGATAACCGCTGATACCATCGCCAAGCTTCAGCAGGCTGGCATCAACATGGAGCAGCAGGCTTCAGCCGATGGCGAGGAGCAGCCAGGGAGTGCAGAAGAGGAGGTTACAGATGAGGGCGAAGCAGATACAGCAAGTCCTGAAGCCACTCCAGCAGAGTAGCTCACAGGTCTTCCTGGGTCAAGGGCTTCACACCCTTGGATTGTTAGGTTGGATTCTGGAGCAGACAGGACCGGCAGATGTTGCCGTCACGACCTTCTCTACATCCGATGCCTTCTTGTGCGGAGTCATTAACCTTCGCAAGCGAGGGTTAATTAACCATTCAACGTTAGTGGCTGACATTAAAGCTTCAAGTAAAACTTTAAAGCTAAAACGCTTAATGATAGAGGCTTTTGATGATGTTCGGCTTACGCTCAATCACTCCAAAATTATGTTGGTCAGTAACGCTGAGTGGTTAGTCTCCGTGATAACATCGCAGAACCAGACGTATGGTGATCGCGCTGAATGCACCTTCATCTCTCTCGATAGAGACGTCTATCTCGATATTCATAATATGCTCAATAATCTGTTAGATGATAAGACAACAATTTCCATTCCTCGAAGAGAGTGATTTATATCTGCAGACTGTCTATGATCTTGCCAAGACCATGACGCCTGTTGAGGAGATTCCCATCCTGATGGACCTTCCTCCTGATGAGTCTATGGCTATGCAACTGGAGCTGCAGGAACCTAGGTCGCCATATCGCAGACGCTATCTCAGAGGTTTAGCGGAGACCGCTAATGAGTTGAGAACCAACAATATTGCATTGGCAAATGTAGGTTCTCCTGGTGCTTATCAGGCTGTCATGTCACAACTCTCGCAGATTATTGCTAAAATCTCATGATATGAGCCTGCCTGTTAATGTTGATGATTACATGAAGTACATGCCTCTCAATGAGGATGAACTTCTAGATCTTCATCTCTCCGCTATCGTCAGAGCGAGAGTGGAGAGACTTCGAGGGTGCTATGCGTTCTGGCTTCGATACCCTCGATATACCGTCCGGGAGATGGTTGATCAGGACAAGGCCATGTTTGGCGTCAGCGAGACACAGGCATACGATGATATACATCTCTGCCAAGTCATGCTCGGCAATCTCAACGCCGCCTCTAAGGAGTTCTGGCGATGGAAAGTCAACCAGGAGATAGACGAGGACCGCAAGGCTGCCAAGGCTGCCGGCGACTTCCGGGCGCTTGCCGTGATGCAGAAAAACCGCATCAAGAACAACCGCACAGACACGCCTGATGAGCCAGAGCTGGCATTCGACAAGATTGTTCCTGTTGAGTTCCGCATGACAGATGATCCGACAGTCATCGGTTTGCAGAAGATTCCAAATCTTCGTGCAAAAATCAAGAAAATGGAGAAGCGCTACTCGATGCCGGACATCGAGGATGCTGACTTCGAAGAACTTCCGGCAGATGATGACAGCAAGACCTAAGGAGTTATTTTTCAACGACGTGCAGTCGCGCGTCCTGCAGCTCATGCCCAAGACGCTGGTCTGCGAATGGGGTCGAGGCACCGGTAAAGGTGTCGTGGAGGCAGGTCGCATTCTCTATGCGGTCCAGCACATGCCAGGTTCGTGCCTGGGCATGGTGGCGCCATCGGTCAAGCGATGCCAGACCAACATCCTTCCTTCAGCTCTGGTCCACCTCGAGGAGTGGGGCTACAAGCGCGATGTCCACTACATCGTTGGCAAAAAACCGTGGAAGGCGCTGCACTGGCAGGAACCGCACTTTTCGCCCATGAACTGGGAGAATACAGTAGCCTTTTATAATGGCAGCTACCTCAACATCATCTCTCAGGACCGCAGCGGTACCTCCAACTCCCTCTCACTCGACCATGTTTTTATCGACGAGGCGAAGTTTATCGACTGGGAGCAGCTTAACAATGAGACGCTCCCTGCCAATCGAGGCAACAAGCAGCTGTTCGGTGACTGCTGCCTCCACCATGGTCTGACCATTACTTCAGATACTTCAGCAACAAAGAAAGGTTCCTGGTTCATGTCGTGGGAGAAGAAGATGGATAAGGAGCTGATTGCTACTCTCGAGACGGTACTGGTGCATCTGCATAGCATCCGAAACAAGCTGGCTGCTCACCCAGAGCGGTACGATTACTACATGTCGCAGGTGCAGAAATACGAGAAGGTTCTGCACTCCCTCCGCTCCTATGCCCTGGTGTATTCCAGGTGCTCGAGCATTCAGAACCTCGCAGTTCTGGGCGAGGACTTCATCAGACAGATGAAGCGAGACCTGCCCAAGATGACCTTTTTAACGAGCATCATGTGCCAGCATGTCGGCATCGCACAGGATGGTTTCTACTCCGGGCTTGACGAGGATCGCAACTTTTATACGGCACCGAACACCAGGTTCCTCAATGACCTGCAGTATAAGTTCGACCCTAAGCACGACAAGCCGGACTGCCGCATGGATGGCGACCTGGAGGACGGTTTACCGCTGATCATCGGCTGCGATGCCAACAACAACATCAACTGTCTCGTAGTCGGGCAGGTGGGTTCTGATACCAAGTTGCGCATCGTCAACTCATTCTATGTCAAGTATGACCGGAAGTTGCCTGAGCTGGCTCAGGACTTCTGCGATTATTACAAGTATCTCAAGAACAAGCGAGTCATCTTTTACTACGATGCCACCTTTGTGGGCAACTCCTATGCAACTCACAACGATAAGTTCTACCAGATTATCACCAAGGTGCTGCGAAGGAATGGATGGCTCGTTACGGAGGTCTACATCGGCAAGCCGATGAACCATCTTGAGAAGCAGTTGCTCATCGACCGCATGTTCAAGGGACATGCGCGACACATGGTTCTCATCAACCAGGACAATAACGAGGACCTGATCATCTCAATCGAGAGCGCCGGCTGTTACAACAACGGCAAGGATAAGCGAGGTGAGAAGCTCGTGGAGACAGACGAGGACAGGCTGGAGAACCGTACCGACTTCTCCGATGCCTTCGATACCGTCTGCATAGGCGTGGATAAGTTCCCTCAGACCGTCCTCTATACGGGAGGCATGAGCAACTATTACCCTCGATAGAATATTTCGTTCTTTTTTTATTTATTGCTTTAAGTTTTTTTTATGTTTTGATTCCTTGGCTGCTTGCTCGTGAGAGTAGGCAGCCTTTTTTTCTTTCTGGGTGTGTGAGAAAGCGGTATCTCCGATGGTTGTTTGATGCTGTTCCGTACTTTTTTTATTGCATTCTCCGCCGCCCGTCATGTGTTCCCATCCGAAATTTCCTATGCAAAGGTAGCTTCTGGCGATTCAAACCTGTGCATGAACCTGGGTTAACAAAAGCCAAAGGTTCTTCACGCTTCACTAAACCTTTACCTTTTGTTAACACAGAACCCCACACCTGTTTGCCTCTGCCAGCGCATTGTCTAAGCATAGGAAAAATCGAAAGGGCACACCGGGCTTTGAACGGAATGCAATTAAAAAAAATACTCCACAGCAGGAGTGGGAAAAAATCTCTGGGCTCCCAAACATTACCAGAATACAATTTCAAACTTTATAAAATTTTTCGATATGAGACAGAACTATTTTTTTGAGTACGTTCCAAACGCTTACATCAACCTTTGCGTTGACAAGGCACAGCAGATGGCAAACAACCGCTTCGTCTACGACTTCAAGGCAGGCGACAAGAAGGCGGTACACCTCTGCGCTGAGTGGCTAGTTCGCTATCTTACAAAGCAGTATAGCAGTATCTTAGAGGACTTCGTTGTAGTTTTTGCTCCATGCAGCACACAATGGAAATATAACAAGCGATTCGGCTATCTCGCAGCCATCCTCAATGCAGCAGGCATCATGACCGCAAATGAGCACGTGCACATCTTTGGAGAGCGCAAGCCAACCCACAACGGAGGCAGCCACGTTGTTAACGAGGACATTTATCACGTTTCAGTTGATGGCGAGTACTTCAAGGGCAAGCAGGTCATTCTATTCGACGACCTGCTGACTAGCGGCAAGACCATCGAGGACTTCAGAAACAAGTTGGAGGCGGCAGGCGCTTATGTGGAGAGAGAAATCTTTTTGGCTCGCACCATTCACCACGACCCAATAAGCATCAGAGGCGTGTTGCAGGAGATGGCAGAAGGCTTTTATGAGGCAGTTGCACACTCAAAGAGATGTTTCCCACAGGGTGTTAATATCAACAAGAAATCAAACAACAACTATAATAAAGTAGCGTAACATGAAGAAGTACAATGATATACTAGCAGACGAGCGCCCAGAGTTCAAGGCAGCTAATTACGGATTCGATTCACTCAGTAACACCGAATTGTTATCCATGGTAATCAACAGAGGGGCAGGAACAGCCGAAAGCCTAAGCCAGGCTAGGCAACTGATGAACATGGCAGACAATAACCTCAGTAACCTTGCAAAGTTATCCATGGACGAAATGCAGGTAGTGCAGGGAATAGGCGACTGCAAGGCGTTGGCAGTACTCGCAGCTTTGGAACTAGGCAAGCGCAGGGCAGTGGAGAAGTTGGGCAGCAAGCCCGACATGGGCAGCAGTCTAGCCATATACAACTACATGCTTCCGCAGATGGCAGACCTAAAGGTAGAGCAGGCACACGTCATATTGATGAACCAAAATTTCAGACTCATCAAGAGCGTGAAACTGAGCGAGGGAGGAATAACTGAGACATCCGTGGATATACGTATCCTCATGAGGGAGGCAGTCTTGAGCGGTGCAACTATCATGGCATTTGTGCACAATCACCCATCGGGCAACACGCAGCCAAGCAAGGCGGACGATGTGCTGACCCAGCAGATAGCCAAGGCTTGTCAAGTCATGCGCCTCTTCTTTATGGACCATGTGATAGTAACAGATGGAGCATTCTACAGCTATCACGACAAGGGCAGACTATAGGTACCATGGGCAACGTGATAGGAACACGTTGCCCTTTCTCTTTCTTGCAATCTTGCTGATAACCGCGGATAAAGGGAAGGGGATAGAGATAGCGAGAGCGATGGCAATTCGGGGCAGCAGTCGGGGAAAGGGGCAATTGCCACATGAAAAATCCCTTACATATACCGCTCCAGTCAGCCGTGGCAATTGCCTCCGAGCGTAGGGCGGTGGGGGCTATGCTTACAGCAAGGCACGCCCTTTTTTGCTCCAACTTTTCAAAAATCCATGATTTTCAGCAAGTTGGCAAAAATGACCGTGGAAAATTTGTGCAAAATGCCCAAATTTTGCAATCAATTGCCATTGATTGCCCGCTCGAAAACGGCTACTTATGCCAATTTCCATGAAATTGCCACAAGAAACGAGCCGTTTTCGAGCGAACCCCTACATTGCATTTCGGGGTAAAAGAGGTAATAACATTGTTTGACATCATTCAAGAATGATGAGAAAAAGAGGTAAAAACCGTGTTTGATGGGGATGAAATGTTAAAAATGTATTAAGCATAACATATTTATTATGTTTTATTTGTGTATATCAAAATTATTATGTACCTTTGCAATCGAGTTAAGGAACATGTTTAATCAATTAAATTTTTAAGCTATGCAAGATGATTTAGAAAAAGAAATCGAGAGAAAGAAAAAACAAATCGAAGACTTTCTCCGACTGTCGAAATTCACCGGTCTTTCACAAAAGGAAATCGAAAAGAGACTTGATTATCTCTTGGATGACCTTTCAAGACTGATGAAGAAAAGAAAGTAAAGTTTAACTTCCCCTCCTTCGGGAGGGGATTATAAAATATATTATTGTATGGAAAATATTAAGATTTTATTGGAGGAATATCAGTCTCTTGCTGGTAATACTGATGCAAAGAGCGAAGAGCGAAAAAATGAAATTATCGCTAAGTTGGAAAAGATGGATAAGGATGCTGTTGCTGAAGTGGCAAAACCATTTGTGGAGGAGAATGTAACTCGCCTGGAGAGCGAAGTGAAGGCTCTCCGCAGCCAGATAGATGAAGAGGATTACAAGCTGCTCCCTATCTCCTATATTGCCAAGAACTATTTCAACAAGAGTGCATCATGGCTTTTGCAGCGTCTCAACGGATATCAGGTACGTGGAAAGGTCTATACGCTCAACCAGGAGCAGAAAGGCATTTTTAACCAGGCTGTCAAGGAAATAAGCAATCGCATCAGTGCATTGCAGTTAGCATAGCTAACATGTTCAATAACTCAACTCTGTCCCCGACACGATTCCGTGCCGGGGACTTCTTATTGTTCACGTAGATTTAATAATAAAAATATAAATATGAAAAGCAAGATGCCTGATGATGATATGGATTATATGGATTGGTCCTATAAAATTTATCAAGACAAAAAGAAAAAAGAGAGGGAAGCCAAGAGAAAGGCTGAAAAGAGAGAGCGTAATAAATATTGGATGGAGGTCATTACGTTCCTGTTGATGGTGATATCTGTCTTATACTCGTGCCTGGCTTCTACCATTAAGCAAGTATGGCAATGGCTATTGATATTGTTAAAGCTTCAATGACTACAAGCAGAAAAAGACGGTTATTGTCTCTTTCTGCTATTTCTAATCGCTCGTTGGCTATATCTATGCGTTCATTGGTCTTATCGATAAGATCAATAACCCTATGTAGGGTAAGTTTCTTATTTCTTTCCATACCTTAATATATATTATTTACTAAAACCGTTGCAAATATACGGAATTTTATTGAATATCTGTGGAATTTTATTGAATAACCGTGGAAAAACAGAGAAAAACGGAGAATTTCGTGGAATTTTGTGGAATTTTCACGGAAAATACGTGGAAAATCATTCCTTTTCATTCCATTTCTTTCCTCAACCTCTAGCTGGATGACCCATTTTCGCGGTCGTTTTCGGTCGTTTTCGGTCGTTTTTGCGGTCATTTCTGGAGAAAATCAGAGAATTTCGGAGAAAAATGGAGAATATCGGAGAAATCTTTCCGTTTTCATTCCTTTTCTTTCCACTTTATTCCACTTCATTCCTTTTTATTCCTCAAACCCTAGATTTTCTTCCCCAAATGTTAAATCTTACTGGATATAACAAAAAAGTTATCTTTTTATTTGGTAGAACATAACTTTTTTGTTATCTTTGCATCGTCTTTCAGACAAAGAGATCTTTTAATTAATTAAATTCCTTACATAAGATGAAAACTAGTCAACTAGTTAGACAGCTGAACCGAGCGGGATGCTTCGTTGTTCGGCATGGTGGAAATCACGACGTTTGGTATAGTCCTATTACAGGACTCAAATGTCCGGTTCCACGGCATGGCAGTCGGGAAGTCCCTAAAAAGACTTACGACAGTATTCTAGAAAGATTGCTCGGGCTTTAAGCCCGGCAATTTTTCTCTAGTTGACAAAGTTCGTTGAGACGGATGGAGTGATTGGTTTTAAGGTCTCTTTTTAATTGGTTTAAAAGTATGGCAACAAAAGTAACGATACAGGTAGAGAAAGGCAAGCAGGAGAAGAACTTCTCTTGCTTCATGGTTGATGAACTTCCAGACTTTGCACTTGCGGGGTATGGTAACACAGCCAAGCAAGCTATTGAGGATATGTATGTGGCGCAGAAGGAAATCAAGGAGCTTCTTGAAGAGGAGGGCAAGCAGATGCCTGAGCTGGAGTTCGTGTTCCGGTTTGACATCGGTTCGTTCTTCGATTATTACTCATACCTCAATATGAGCGGAGTGGCGAAAAAAGCGGGTGTCAATGCATCACTTATGCGCCAGTATGCCATGGGTAAGCATGAACCTAGCCAGAAGCGCAAGCAGCAGATTTTGGACTGTCTGCGTCAGATTTCACAAGAAATGCAGACTGCCGTGATTTAGTTCACTCACAGTTTTCATATAATTATGTAGGAATTTTAGTAAAGATCTCTGAGCCCTCCGTGCGTGACGCATCGGGGGCTTTTTCATTCCTTTTCATTCCTTCTCCTCCTCAAATCACCCCGATTTTATGCTCTAAAACATATTCCATGCAGATTCTTCTAAAATTTCTCGCTTTTTTTTTGGCGGTTCCAAATATTCTTCGTACTTTTGCCAACGCTAACAAGATGATAGTAGTCTATCCGGTAGGGCGACCGTTTCGCCTATGGCTTCTAGCCGCAGGCTTTTTTTATGCCTAGGAAAATCTTTTTTCCTAACTGGGAAAATAATTTTTCCCAACTGGGAAAATAGATATGCCCAATACATGGCGGCTGCATGAACCGTAAGATTTGATTTGTCCTCTCGGATAAGCCATCATCTTGTTAGCAACGGGGAATGCAGCCGCCACCCTTTTATACAATCGGCTGTTAATGCTAACAAGATGATGCAATATGCAGAATTCAATTTTATTAAATGATGCGCAGGTGAGACCTGCAGGCATCAGCGTTGAGGAGGGCATGAATGCCCTCAAGTGTGAAATCAAGAAGCTCGCCAAGACCAAGAGCGAGACCTTCAGCTATATCTGCGGGGAGACCGTGACCTATGGAGAGGTTGTGCTCACCATGGTTGGTTTCGCAGCTGTGATGGCGATGCTCATGATTGGTGGTTTCATTTTCGGTGGGGAGGTAGCATGATGAAGAAAAATAAGAAAGTTACTCAAGCAGAGAAAATTGGCGAGGGTGTAGATTTCAAGATGCCGGAGGATCTCAAACCGATGGAGTTCATACAGAATATGACCGAATTGCTGAAGACATGGACTGACCAGAACAAAGAGAGAGGATTTGTTCTGATTGCTGCTTGCGAGAGTCGTGGTAATGGAGACTACTGTGGCCTGTCTTTTGGCTGTAGTGGCAGTAATGAGGGGCTCGCCAAAATGATGTGCGGAGCCTTGGAACACTCAAGAGATCTGCAGGATATCGTCCTTGGAGCATGCAGTTTAAAGGAGGCAAGTAAACAATAATTAAAAAGATTAGGCATGAAAAAGAATAAGAAGAAAGTCAAGAGAGACATTCTCTTGCTATATTTCAAACGCCGTCGCATCCGCGATGCGCTCATGAAACGCTACTGGGAGCTTGAGACTAAACGCAAGGAACTGTACAAACTGGTGGAGTACGCCAAGATCCAGTCACGATACTGCGTCAATCTGGACTGCCACCGCATAGCCGGCAGATACCTCAGAGAACTGGAGCAAGAGGAACTACGTACCTGCAGACTTCAGATCAAATACGACATTTGGGCTTCCAGACTCGGTTACTGGATAGACCTCTATGAGACGGCATTAAACCGACAGCACCCAGATAACAGAATTTAAGTATAACCCTTTAAAAATTAACGATTATGCCAAGAAATACAGATAATTTCATCAGCGAGCAGTTTGAGGAGGACCTGCTCGACGCTTACTTCCACTTCCGCAGCTGCCTCCCTGTAAAGGATGAAGAAACCGGTCTTGATTACAAGAAGAGCTTCAAGACCACACAGGACATCGCCACGGAACTAGATGACATGGGCGGTGTCAGTATAGAAACCATCAACCAGTATCTGCAGGCGCATGGCTACTATGTAGCCACGCAGCCAGACGGTACCGTGGCATGGGCTATATGGGAGAGAGTTGTCAGGCCAGACAGCCTGGTTTAAGTTAAAAACTCATATATTTTATTGTACTACCATGTGTTATGAATAATTTTTCGTACCTTTGCAGCACGAAAAATTTTACAAAGTTCTGAAAAGCTTTGATACGGCTGACCGCTCGTGAGGGTAGTCAGCCGTATTTTTATTTTTATCCTCTATGTATTATCTTTGCATCAAAAAAGAAAATATATGACCATCACATCACTTCCGTCGGGCAGTTGCTTCCTTGAGAACATCCCCGACATCGATATTCTCACGGCCAAGACCCGCCTGCTCGTCACCATCAAGATAGGTGATGATACCATCTACGATGAGTATCTCTATCCTGCCGATGGAGAGGTCAGAGTGATCGACCTTGCCGACATCTTCCGTCCTTATGCACGCCGGAGACTGGCAGTCACAGCCACCATCACCATCGCCGAGCAACAGGTTCCGAGCTCCGGAGACACCGACTCGGCAACAGTCACCGATACGCAGACAGCCAACCTGCAGGTCTACTATTCTACCGTAGACATCGTGGGCGTGGACTGCTCTACATTCCTCACCACCCATTTCCTCACCCTGCTCGAGGGGCACAAGACCACCTACATGGGGCGACTTGAATATCTCCACTACATGGGCAAGGAAACAGCAGAAGTCACCGCACACTATGCGGACAAAACCACAAAAATGTTTACCGCACCAGCCACCGGCGGCAACGACATCTACACCACCATCGACGTCTCTCCGTCGCGATTCGAGACCGAGGGCACCGACCTTCTCTACTACGTGGTAGAGGCAGGCTCACGCTCTATGACCTTCATCATAGACAGCGAGGAGCGTGATGTGGCGCCTACTCTGCTCTTCACCAACAGCTTCGGCTGCCAGGAGCTCATCTACTGCACAGGCAAGCACGAAGTAGACCCGCAGTACACCCGCGATGCAGCCTACATGGGCGGCATCAGGGTAAACTACCGCATCACAGAGCAGCGCACATTTTCCGCCGATACTGGCTATCTGGGCACAGACATGGCAAACTGGGCAGATGATCTCTTCCGCTCAGACGAGGTCTATCTGGTCAACTTCATCGGCGGCGTTGCCAAGGTGGGCAAGCGTGTCACCCTCTCAGACTCCAAGTCCAAGCGCGACAACCTGCGCGACAGCGTGCCACGCTTCACCTTCAGCTACACCTACGCCCAGCGCCAGCACAACGTGCTTGACCTGCAGCGTGCCGGCCGTATCTTCGAGCATCCAGCCAAACTGCCTGGTGATGGATCTGAACGGGGCGAAGTACCCGTCCGAGGCTCTGTTCTACTCAGACATCCGCTGCTACGAGCAGGGCGCCGGTCAGAAAATATCCCCGGAAACCAACCAGCTCCCGGCGATGGCCTGCTATCCTTTGCAGAAAACCTGGTTCTGGAAGACCGAGTTCCCTTCTTCGCCTCTGAAAGACGTGGACGAGATCGTGAAGGGCAACATCATCCCGTACAACAACGCCTACTGCACCTACATCCTGAACTCCGCCCCGAACCGCGACGGCCTGATGGATCAGAATTGCATCGACGCGTTGAAGCGCATAGGCAAGATTTGGAAGAACACCGGCCACATCGTGGACGTGGCCGAGACAATGGAGCCGATCACCGACATCAACATCGCCATCGGCAAGCCGTGCGACTCATCCTGGTCCGACGACATGGACATCATGGACTTCGCCAACGACGACAACTTCCGCACCTGCTGGGTCTCCAGCCCCGAAGTCAAAGAGCCGTTCTGGAAAGTCGAGCTCGACCCAGGCTCCCTCATCAATATGGTCGTGATGACCGAACCAAAGGCTGGCGTGATGCAGGAATATGTCATTGAATATCTCCACAAAGGCACCTGGCACACAGTCTTCAGCGGCACCACCCCGACTCAGAGCCGCGTGAAAATCCACCGCTTCGACAAGGTTTACGCCGACGCCGTCCGTGTCCGTTTCACCAAATGGACCGGCCTCCTCTCCCTCGCCGAATTCGGAGTCTATACCCCGTACGAGAAGTAAGGCCTGCCGAAGTGACCTCCACCAAAGCACCGTGGCAGCCAACCACCTGATAATCAACAATAAAAGCAATCGTCTTCAGCTAATTACACCTGAAGACGATTGCTTTATTAACTATTAATCAGTCAGTTACCCACCACAAGATATTTCCGTTAGAATCTGTACCCGATGCCGAAAACCCATGCATAATTGCTTAGGGCGCTATCTGAATACGAAATCTGCGACCAGTCATCGCCAACGTAGAACGAATATCTTTTGTAGTCAACACCGATTCCTACCCTGAAAAAATGGCCGCAACCCGAATCGCGGAATCCCTCCGGCATATCCTTCAAGGAAGGAGAATAGTCCGAAATCAAACCTCCTTTCAAATCTATGAAAGGACTTATGGACTTGTTCAGAAAGCTGTACCTCAACTGGATAAAGGTCGGTACCAAAAAGGAATTAACATCCGAAAGAGAGTGGAATTTCTGGTTCTTTATCCCGATTCCCACCCCGGCGAACAACCCGGGAAGAATATTGTACCCCGATGACACGTTCACATATTCTCCGGCAAAACCGTCTTTGAAAAGGACTCCGGCCTCAACGTTTCCGGCGAAGCCACGTGTGAAACTCGGATTATTGTTCCCCTGAGCGGAAGAAATCATCGTGCTGGCAAGCACGGCCACACAACACAAAAACAGATTAAGTTTCATAACTGATAAGATCTATAAAGTTTTTTGTCTTTAGTAAGCGTTAAAAAATAAGTTGAACTAAATATGTGTCAGATTTATGAGGATAGATTTCTTTTGGAAGAAGGAGTGTGCCAGTGGCACATGACTGATGAGAAAAGAAATATAGACCATAAAGATATGCAAATTGTTCAAGTTATTTTTTAATGATTACTTAGTATTGATTTTTAGTGAATTGTTCTGATTTCGCCCCGTAAATAACACAACTACTATGCCATCACAATATTCATAAAATAGCATCTGCTACGACAGTTACCGACTATATCCTCTCCCCATACTCAAGAGACTGGATTTGCCTTGCTAAAACTCTTTACTCCACCGAACGGATGGCATTATGGGCATTATACTCAACTGTTTCCACTTGTCACCTTCATTGAAGATCATATATGCATTATGCCTGTTCAGCAGATTGAATATAGAAAAAGACAATGACGACGTTCCTCCTTTCCTATGGGTCTCAATCGTATAGGCGACATCTATCCTGAAATAGTCTTTCATTCTCCAGCCGTTTTTGCTTGTCATCTCATAGCGGTTATAATTCAACTCTGTAAACTCGTCCGGAAAAGAGTTGACACCCAAACGCTGATTCCAATAAGGCATTGGCACACCTTGATAGGAAGACGCATAGACAGTTGCCATATTCCCTGACGAATACGCCAAAACACCATTAACATACATTTCCCTCCGGAAGCCTTTCCCTGTACGACGTTTTGATACCAGATATTTAGCCTGAATATTAAGAATATGCCTCCGGTCAAATTTGAAAGGGAATTCTTTGCCGTTATTGAGTTCCAGATAACGTCTGGTAGTTTTTGACAATGTGTATGCCAGTGTTCCGTTGAACTTGTCAGAAGTGTAGGATGCTGACAATTCCGCACCAAAAGACTTTCCTTCACCGACATCAACCTCATCCTCCCAAGTGTCATCACTGAGTCGGAACATATTAGATGATGATTTGTAGCTGACAAGGTTGTTCATTTTTCTATAATAAGCCCCCATTGTCAGATGCAGTTCCGATCCGGAAAAACGATTGTGGTTGAACACTCCGACATAACCTTGTTTCGTCACCTCTTCCGGAAAGTTGTCATCCACAGGAACATCAATATCTAACGCCCATCCTGTAGGCAGACCTTCCAAGATATGATGATACTGGGTGAATTTGTCAAAAGTCGACTCAACTCCGAATTTATCGGACAACATATAGTCAACTTTGAATCTTAGGTCAAAATTATCTCTCAAACTTGAACCGTTCCTTGCCAAAGTATTACGAAGCCCCAAAGAGACATCCAACCTTCGCACAGACAAAAAGGCATCAATGAAAGATGAGTATGTCCTTAACGAATAACACTGGTTGGATCCGGCGCTGAAAGACGATGATTGTTCCTGCCTGTTCATCGGCTTGAAAACCTTTCCATCGCCCATCAAACCTCCGTTTATATTCAGATAATCATTTAATTGCCAATTCAGTTCGCTCTGTACAGCAAAGCTTGATTTCTCATTGCCAAGAACTATCTCAGAAGTTTTTGTATGGTGGCGGTTATAATAGATTTGCCCCTCATTGGATTTCGATGACACATAATAAAGCTTCATGGCCAACCTCAACTTTTCGTTAAGACTTGAATTCCATTGACCTTTAACAGCAAATGTGTTCCACCCCAAATAACTTTTGTCCTCATCATTGAAAAACGAGAACCTATCATTCGAAGCAAACAACATTAAGTCAACAGAATTTGACCTGCTGATATTCCAATCAGACAGAATACACACATCGTAGACATTGCCTGACATTCCAGCGTTGCCGTTATCGTCATCCGCAACCGCTTTCATAATCAGTTTTCCGGCAAACAGCGCCGGAGAAAAGCGCAGTGCCGCCTGCACTCCAAACTTACCATTAGATGACGGAAGCGAAATATACGCTCCTGTCATATATGGAGAAACCGAGACGCTTCTCTTAGCCGATAAAGCTGAGGATTTCTTGGTCCTTATGTCAACTATGGATGAAGATACATCCCCATATCTGGCACTGATTCCACACGGGCTGAAAGAAGTACTGGCGATAATATCAGGAGAAAAAATTGAAAACAATCCTAAGAGATGGCTTGTGCCACTTATCGGCACCCCATTGAATTCAACCCTGTTTCCACCATTGTATGCCCCCCTTACAAACAGCCCTAAAGTTCCATCCATACCTTGAGCCACACCTGGCAGACTTGAGATATGACGAATCACATCCGGTTCCCCGATGATGGAAATTGTGTTGAGTGACTGCTTGGGCGAGTAAATAAAATTGTTTCCTCGATTATCAGACGAATACGATGCGGTAACCTTGGCACTGTCAATAGCAACAGCTTGTCCGTCAAAACTTTGAGAACGTAAGACAAATTGGGACATGAAGATTGATGCAACAATCAACAACAGATTGTAAATACACCTATTCATAAGCGCTTGGCAGATCAAATTGTGTACATTGGATGATGTGGTCTGAATATGCCCCGAATATTCCCAAACCACCATTGATGTTGCAATAGACGGTACTTTCATCCAGCCATTGAGTCGGATCATCAAAGTTTTGGTGCGACATCATCTTCATAAGGCTTGTCTTCAAATACTTATCATATTCATCAGAGACACTCCGGAATACCATCAGACTCTGTCGTAATTGTCCTTCCACATAGAATTCCCGCCGACTTGAATCTTCCGGCAAAACCCTTATGTAACAAAGATGCTCCCTTGTGTCGCCAGGTTCTCCTGTATCAAAAAACATCAGATTATCAGATGCATTAAAATTGTCAGCATCCGGATGTGATGTGCCTATGAATTCCACCAATCGATCTGATGCCGAAATCGCAGGTTTCAACATTAAAGTGTCAATATCCTGTTTAAGATGAAACATCCAAAACGGGTTATCCGCACGTTCCTGAACAAAATATCGTTTGGAAACTGTCCCTTTTGAACAATCTGAAAACACCTTGACATCTTTTGGGAAAGTCGTTTCCGCATTAATATCCTCAAAACCGTCCACAGAAACCTTTAGATCATATTTTATTTCTGGTTCAGGGGTAAAGTCCAGTGACCATTTTCCATAGCCTGACTTCTGAAAAGTTCCCATAATCGCTCCATTGGACGACAATGTCGCGACCGCGTTTTCAACCTCGTCAAAGAACAGATCCCCCTTTTGGGCGTTATGCGTCAAATAAAGATATTGGACAGAATCCGATGACAACAGGCAATTGACCACGATTCTGTCCTTTCTGACATTGTCAAACTTAATCTCCTCGACACAAGAGATCAAGGATATTAATAAAACAAAAGCGGTTAATCTGAACCTCATCAAAATCTCCTACCTAAGAATCACGGCCGCCGTAGTGTCCCTCATCACCTTTCCATTCCTCATTTCCACCTCAACCGCGAATCTTGACTTACGACCGACAAGGCCATCATACTGTTTGAGCTGAAGAAACATTGTTGCCGTGATCATAGGCCTGAAAGACAGGTACTTCTCAAGAGGCGTTTCTTTCCCGACCTCTCCAACCAAGCGTTTATCATACGAAATGATAAAGTTCTGATAATTTCCGGCACGCCAAATGTTCACCCGGTCATCACCGACAGGTTCAAACGTCTCTCCTTCCACGACAGGTGTAAGCCTTATTCCCACTACTTCCTCGGTACGGTACTCGACATCAACCATAACAGTTCTTGTCTGCACGTAAGACGGCGATCCTTCCAGATACTGCATAATTTGTCTTTCAATCTCGTAGTCGTGAGTACTTATCTCATCATATTCAAACCAATAGATTCTACCAGTCAACTTCCTTGGTCCAACGTCAACTCTGATAAGATAGTCAGATGCGGAAACACTTTCTCCCTCCAACGCTTTTTCTTGAAATATATCTTTTGATGACTCATTCTTTTTAGGGACAATGTATCTTTCAAAGTTTCTGGCCGTAATCGCCTCACAAGTCCGTGGCACACAACTATAATTTGTTTTTTCAGAAAAGTCATACTTATCTTTCCTACAAGAGAAAAGACCAACCGCCAAAACAACAAGTAAGAGTAGTTTCCCTTTCATAACTAAACACAGTGTTATTAAATTGCGGTAAAATTATAAAATATCGTCCTCTTATACAAATAATCATCTCCTTGCGCAACCCAAGAATCTTTAATATAAGGATAATATTCAGCATAGTTTTCAGGGCCTCCACTCCACCCCCAATTCATCAGTAAATATTCTGTTGTTGAGTATGTACTCTCAACAACCTTCATTCCCTTGTAAATTTCAGGATACTCCGCCTCAGCCTCAGGGATGGTGTAAACGACATCCCCATTTTTTGAATCAGGAATGAAGCCTGGGGTAAGTACAGGGTTGATATATATCCATTGATAGGTCTGATTATATTTATATATTTTCTCCCTCAATCCATCTATCACCCAAGCATGCCCATCTTTATAAACATAATAATCAACAGGCCAAATACCTTTATGCTCTCTATTAGCATATGCTGTTATCATTACTGGTTTTCCTTGTTTAAGGTTTGATTTGACCAAAGAATAGTCGTAATCATCCTTCTCACAATGTAATCCATAGAACGTAAAGTTTTCTGGATCAAAGTCAGAATTGCCCGTACCGTCCGGTGTATATTTAAGATTGATTCGATAACCTATTTCAGCCATCAAATCACGGACATAATCAGTGTTGTCATCTGTCTTCGACAATGCCATCAAATCCCACCTTGGAGAATCTTCAACATAATTGCTACGTGAAAAATTTATAGAAAAATTACCTTCATTAAGATACTCTCCGGTAAGAGAGACATTATGGAACAAACCTGATGGTTTCCCTAAAAAATAATGGTAATAATATAACATCTGTGCCATTGCAACGGCTTGACATCCAGTAGGGCAGTTAACTAATGTGTCATCTTTATATCCAACGGGAAATCCATTATTCCAAGGATCAAGCTGTCCCCATTTCGTTTTTGTAAGACGAGGAACGACATCTTTAATAATGACATCAGATTTAACTCTTTCCAAAGGTCTTTTTACCCAATAACACACACCTTCAACATTTGTATCAATTTCGACTTGTCCCCTTGTCAAAGGTTTTGACAATTTGCCCTGAGATGACGCGATATTCTCAAAGAACTTCCAAAAAGATAGATTATGTTCGTCATAGTCAGTTCTATTATCCTTTTTTACTTTGAAAATCATATTAGATAGTTCATCAAGCCAAATTCTGTTCTTCACGTTTTCAGCTTCACTTGATGAAATGTGTCCGATCGCATTAGAGCCAAGTATCGGCGCCGTTCTTTTATCACCGGAAATCACCATCCAACCATCTGAAAAGTTACAAATAAAGAGCAATGTATCTTTCCCTTTTGTGACAGGAACCATTTCTATCAGATTCTTGTCTTTAACAGTTTGTTCAGCAAGGATTCTGGCAACACATTGTGGCACAGCATAAATAGTCTCTTCATCCGCAACATTTCTGTCAGTTTCAAGGTAATCGTCATACATATTGCAAGATAATACTATTAAACTAAATGATAGTAATACGATAAATTTTCTCATAATACCTTTAGTTTATAAACAATTAAATCATCAATAGTTATCATTTATAGAAAACTCACCTATGAATTGCTTTCCATTTTGTAAAGTGAACGTTATTACATAGTCACCAAAATCTCCGGATATCGGTAGCACAATAGATCCGATTTTACTATTAATCGTGTAATCGTTGTATTCTCCAGATGATAGATTCCGGATTGAGATTTCAACTTCACCGACATCTTTTATAAAGCGCACCAACACAGAAGCAAGTCCCGCGTTATAGTTAGCCTCAAAAGGAACAAAGGCTTTAGAATGTGGCCGATGCTTGAAACCCTGTTCAGCAGGAATTATCACTATTGGTTCTTCATTGTCTGGAGCACAAACATTACCTGAATAACCCCGTGTCGATGGCAACAACAGAAGCAGACAAACTGCTTTTAATAAAAATTTTAAATGCATATTAGTTTGTTATTTTCACCGTGTAAAGTTCGTAATAACGAATATTATCTTTGGTAAAAATAACCCAACATTGATTATATGGAAAACAGGCCGTACAATGCGTCACAAACGATATTAGGCAAAAAGAGTTAGATAAAATCCAACCCAAAGCAGCCATAATTTACTATTATTCAACCGCTTGAACAAAAAAACGATTGAAAACGCTTAAAAACTATTGGTTTAATACATTAATAATAAAGCAATTAACACTAACACTAAAAGAAAAGAAGGTAACGTTCTTTGTCCGTTGAATCGCTTTGACGAATCTTTTCCTTCAATCGGGCTTTTCTCATATAAACCGCATCTTTGCTTGGTAGGTTAAAAATTTTAAGTATCAAGACTGCATCGAATTGAGCGACAACACAACTGAACAACCGAATGTCCGCTTCACACAAATCAGCATAGTCCTGCCTGAATCTTTTCATCACATTGTTATAGGTTCTGTTTAATTCTGATTCAAACTCAAGCTGACCTATATTGTCGTTTGAAATAATTCCTGATACTATTCTATATATCCTTCCATATACCTCTGATTGTCTTGATTTTGAATCTTTCTTTTTTGAGTCACATAAAATCTCAGCAAACTCTGACATCCACCGACATTGGCTTTTGTATAATTTCAGATAATCAGTTTGAATAACCGAAATATCCTTAAGCATTTTCTCCTTAGACTTATCGCTTTCGGCTAACTTGTTTTCAGAGGTCTCGTTCAAGAGCACTAATTTTATGCGTTCTCTCTCAGCCTTTAAGTATCTTTTATACAATAATATAGAGATAATCACTATCATAATGATGGAGATGAATACCACTATCGCTGTCCAAAAGCGCTGAATCAGCATACTCTGTTCCCTTTCCGAACTAAGCAGTCTATAATAGTTTCTCTGAGCCAGTGCAGAGGATTGAGACTGTATCTGCATAGTCTTAGAATCATATCCTCTCAAAGATTCCAAAAGCAGAGTATAGGCTCCGGAGTTGTCCCCCTCCAATCTCATTACTTGACTAAGGCAATACCTATAAACCAGAATAGTTCCAAAGCCTTGTCCATCAAGTTTTGTGAAGATTTCCTTTGCTTCCTTCATCCTGCCTACTTTCGCCAAGGCATAAGCATAAACACACTCATCATTAACATTACGTGGATGATTGTCCTCAAACAATGTCATTGACCTTTCAAACATCGACACAGCCTTTCCATAATCAGAAAAAGGACAGAACGTCAGCATACGACCATAAGTGGCCATCGCATCCGCCTTGAGATCTGTTGGAAAAGACTCATCAGCGACAATGTTTTTTAATAAAGAGTCCGCCTCAGACCAAGCAAGGCTGCTGACGCAATCATTCGCCTTGTCCAGCACCATCATACAAGAATAACGATGTTCACCTGCCTTATTAAAAAAAGACTCAGCCTTACTATAGTATTGACGGCTTTCAGAAAAATTCTTTGTCTGCGAATATGAATACGCTATCTCCGAATAAGCGAAGCCAAGCATTCTCATATCGCTAACCTCATCTGAATATTCCAACGCTCTGGACAAAGTCACCACCGCCTTGTCATACTCTCCGGCATTTACCTGCATTCGTCCAAAGTAAAACAATGCCTTAAGTCTGTCATCCTGAGAGCCGTGACGCTCGTAGTACTTAACGGCTGGAATTATGATACGGGCATCCGTAGTCTCAACATAGTTCCTATCTAGAGCCATTGAATAGAGTAAAGAATATCTCGCTTTCTGGGATTTGCCGTGCAAAGCGGTGGTGTCAAGTGATTTCAAAATTACCAGCGCGCTGTCGGGCTTGGTCCACATCAATTCATCAGCCCGGGACAGCGCGCGGCTTACCTCCTTGTCCGCACAGGATGACAACATCAAAGCACACAGCAGGATAACTATGAAATGTATCCCTGCCAGATTCTTGTTAATGGTAGTTGTATTATTCATTCCCTATGATCATCTTTATGTGTTGCAAATATATGCAATAATCATAAAAATGTATCCAAAATGGAGGCTAAACCGATAGGATACCTATCCAATCACTTAAGTTTCATTTTTCGGATTATCTTAGTCGTATGGCTGTCAGGCAGTTCACTAACCGCCAAGTGATGTGGTAGATTTGGTACACCAGAAGCGTGTTTCCTGTACCAACAGCATCTCTTAGCCCATTTGGTACACCAGAAGTACGCTTCCTGTACCAATGGTGTGGCTCGGTATATTCGGTGCATACAAAGTCCTCATCACATACATTTTTCTATCCAAAAAACAATTGGAGACCGTTCTTCCAGGTGCGACAAACCATACGCACCTGAAACACCATTAACCTGATAACTAACGAGTTGGTGTTCCAGGTGTGAATATATTCGTACACCTAAGAGTCGGTGCCCCCAGTACAGGGCGTTCTGTTGATGGCACGGGGATATTACCGGAGGGTGTCGATTTGCTTCAAGAGGTCGGTGGTGACTTTGTGGATTCGGTGATAACGGCCGCCGACGGTGCTCAGGACAAAGATGTAGAGGACCGCAACGAACACAAGATGAGATATGTCGGTCGTGATGTCGGCCCAGATTTCGTTGAGACAGAAGGCGCTCCAGATGACCGTCGCGACGGCGATGCTGATGCCTTGACGGAGGTTCTGAAGTTTCCATCTCGACACCGTGCCCACAGTGTCAGTGACAGATCCGTCAAGCAGACGCTCCCTGAAGTTGTCCTTGTACTGCCGGAAGTTGACAAGAGCAAGGAAAACGCACCAGACAATGGTGGCGGTCATAAACAAGACACTGCATTTGTGCAAGGACAGGCAGACATAGGCGATGAAGCCAGCCATAAGCAAGACGGTGACTATCGACACGATATTCCATAAACGTTTGCTGATCAGATTTTTGGCGCTTGACTTTATTGTGGCGTCAAGCATCTCCCTGGAGACGATCTCACTGTCTGAAAGGTGGTTTTTCAGCACCTGCATCTGAGACTTCATCTCGTCAAATTCGTTCTTTTGATTATTCGTCAACATATTCATTCAATCTTTTTAAGGAAAACGTGCCGGGGTTAATCCCCCGAGACGCGGCTTCCTATCCGTTAAACTTTTTCAACTGTTCCTTTATGCGGACCAGACGGACAGAGACGTTCTTTGCGGATATTCCCACAATCTGACCGATCTCCTCGTAGGATAAATCCTCCAGCCAGAGAAGGACGATCGCGCGGTCAAATGGTTCCAACCTGTGGATGCGATCGTGAAGCATCCTCATCTGCTTGGAATCCTCGGTGCCGGATGTCAGAAGATTCTCTTCCACAGGTACCTTCGTGAAATGTTTCTTCTTCGCATCCTGCGTGATACAGGTGTTCATGGCTACTCTCCAGACCCAACCTTTCTCATCGCCTTTGCCCTGAAAAGTGCCAAATCCTTTCCAGAGCCTGACCAACACCTCCTGCATCAGGTCGTTGGCTTCGTCCTGATTGTCAGCGAACATAAGGCAGACCGGGTAGATCGTCCCCTTATGCCTTTTGACCAATCCGCTAAATTCTTGTTCGTCAGCGTTCATAAAAAAACCGTTTGCTATAAAGACTGAAAGACAGTGCCGTTTGCTACAAAAATATTCATAAAAATCACTCCGGATGCCGATGGGCGGGGGTGACTACTGAAAAAAGGTGATGAATATGAAGAGCGAGGCCGGGAGGGCGGTGCGGAGTTCCTTGAGGGCGAGGTTGAGGTGATTCTCGACGGTTTTCTTCTTGATGTGGAGGAGAGTGGCGATCTCGTCGTTGGTACGATGCTCAAGGCGGCTCATTATGAATATCTTGCGTCGCTGTTCGGGCATACGGCTCACAACGGCGGCGATGAAGGCTTCCTTGTCCTTCATATCAATGGCATCCTCGACCATCTGGTCGTACGGGATGTCAGTCAGGATGGAGCGGACGTTAGACTTGTTCTTCTTGATGAAGTTTATGGTCTGGTTCAGACTCATCCGGTACAGGTAGAAACGCAGGGATGTGATGTCGGGTAGGGCGGAGCGCATCAACCAGAGCTTGATGAAGACTTCCTGGGCTACATCCGAGGCGTCTTCCTTGACTTGAAGGAGGCTTTTCATAAAGCCGAAGACCACCGGATAATAGTTGTCAAAAAGCTGGCGGAACGCACTTCGGTCGCCTTCGGCGGTGCGTTCCATCAAGAGTCTTTCCTGGCTTTCTGTCAACATATTATTTTATATGAGACAAAGTTATAAAAAATTCAGATTTTCTTTGGGTGTAAGAAACGGTTTTGTTGTCTTATGCCCGTCAGTAAGCATTGAAACTCCAATAGGATTACAAGACCCATAATTATGACAGACAAAGACATCCGGAACGAGTGGGAAAAACACTATGGTGACATACTTCCGAAAGAAGAAGTGGACAAGGCGTTCACCAAGGTGATGGATTCCGCCGACAATCTTGAGAAGACGCAGACCAAGATAATACGCACTGGTTTAAGGCACAGGATATTCAGAGCGGCGATGACCTGCGCCGCGGCCGCGGTCGTGCTGTTCTTTGTGCCTTGGGCGACCCTCAAGGTCAACGAGAAGCTGAACGGTCAGGAAGCGGTGCTCACGGCCGGACCGGCAAGACTGTGCGAGATCTCCACCCACAACGGTGAAACACGTGAGGTCATCCTGCCGGACAGTTCAAAGGTTCTGCTCAACGCAGGCTCTGTGATAATATTCCCGGAAAGATTCTCCGCCGCGGAGCGAACTGTGTTCCTGTCCGGAGAGGCTATATTCAAAGTGACTCATAATCAAAATATTCCTTTCACGGTAAATACTTCCGACCTGGCGATTCGGGTGCACGGAACCACCTTCAACGTGAACGCCTATCCGGAGTCGGGAAGCACCGCCGCCACTTTGTGCGAGGGTAGCGTCTCGGCGACACTGAACAGCAGCGGAGAAAGTTTCCTGATGGTTCCCAACGAGAGGCTATCCTACGACAGAGCCACCGGAGAGGCCACCGTCACACACGTGAACGCAGCGGAGGACACGGCCTGGAAACGTGGGGATATGTGTTTCCGGTCCGAGAATATTCACGGAATAGCCAAGGCGATAGAAAGGAAGTACGGACTCAACACCTACATCACCTCCGGGAAATACGATGATATGATCCTGACGGCCAAATTCGTGCATGGAGAGACGCTGGACCAGATGCTCAGCGCGATCTGCAAGCTTGTGCCGGGAATGAGGTACCACATCGAGAACAACTGCGTTTACATAAGATAAAGCCGACCCCAACCACTGATCGCCACCTGCGGAAAACAGGCGGGAAAATCATGAATGAATATATTGACGAATATCATATAAATCGTTAAAAACCAAATACCAACAAAACAGTCTATGAAGCAGATTAAACATTATCTGATCGCGCTTATGCTGGTCATCATTCCAGCCATAGGACTTCACGCCCAGAACCAGGTCGTGAAGTTCCGGTCCGGGACGATGACCGTCAGACAAGCGTTCGAGGCCATTGAGCATCAATTAGGGATGACTGTGGCTTACAACGAGAGCCTTCTCGACGTTAACAGAAAGGTCACTCCTCCGTCAGGGAAAACCGTGATGGAGGCGATGGAGGCCATCCTGGACGGAACCGGGATGCAGGCAAGTCTGGACGGGAAGATGATCCTCGTGGTCAAAAACGGACAGCAGGCGGAGGCGCCGGCTGAATATTCCGGAAAAGTCGTTGACGCGTCGGGTCCTGTGCCTGGAGCTATGATTTTGCTCGACGGGAAGAAGGACAACGTGGCGATGACCGACCTGGACGGAAACTTCTCCATCAAGGCGGCTCCGGGACGGTCGTTCACGGTGTCGATGATGGGCTACAAGGACTACACCGCCACGTTCGGAAGCCAGACAGCGGGAATCGTGGTCAACCTTGTGGAGGACATCGACCTTCTGGAAGAGTCAGTAGTCGTGGGTTACGGCGTCCAGAAGAAGGTGAACCTGACCGGAGCGGTCGGAGTCATCAGCGGCAAGGATCTGAACAACAGGCCTGTGACCAACACGGCGCAGGCTCTCCAAGGAGCGGATCCATCCCTTGTCATGAGCATGAGCAACGGTTCCATTGAAGGAAAGGAATACAGCGTGAAGATCCGCGGGCAGGTGTCTCTTAACTCTGGAAGCCCGCTGATCCTCGTTGACGGAATCGAGTCCTCGCTCTCGCAGGTGAATCCTAACGACATCGAGTCAGTCTCCGTGCTGAAGGATGCCTCGGCTTGTTCGATCTACGGTGCCACGGCATCGGCCGGTGTGGTTCTCATCACCACCAAGAGCGGAAAGGCCGGAGACCTGAAAGTAACCTACAACGGCCGTGGAGGTGTGGCTTTCAACACCACACGCACGGACTTCATCACGACCGGTTATGAATATGTGAACCTCTCCAATGAGTTCACACTCCATTCCGGCAAGGGCTACAACGCCTGGAACTACACGGACGAGGAGATGCAGATGCTCTACGACCGCAGGAACGACAAGACCGAGAATCCTGACAGGCCTTGGGTCTATACCAACGACAAAGGTAAGTACCGCCACCTTGGTAATTTTGATTGGTACGGCTACATATTCAAAAGATCCCGTCCGGAGACAGAGCATAATGTGACCATCAACGGTGGCAACGACAAGATCGACTACTATGTAAGCGGACGCTATCTTTACCGCGAAGGTGTCTTCAACAACGCCAGCGAGGACATTATGAACGGATATTCATTCCGCGCCAAGGTGAACGCCAAGGTGAAACCGTGGCTCCGCTACACAGGAAACCTCAGCTATGAGGGCTCGGCCTACAACTACGGCGGATTCTGGGAGCAGGACGGTTCTGAGGATCTTACCTCGTCAGGCATCCTCTGGAACATCACCCAGAACATCAGCCCGACCATCGTGCCGGTCAACCCGGACGGAACAACCACGATGTACACCAACGGCATCCAGTTCGCCGACTCCCCTATCGCTTCGGGACGTGGCGGTGTGTTCACGGACGGAAGGAACAAGAACTCCAGAAAGGTGAACTACTGGGTGATCACCAACAGGCTCGTGTTCGACCTCACCAAGTGGATGAACATCACGGCTGACTACACCTACAGAAGGCGTGACAACCTCAACAGCTACCGTTCCTATCCTACCGCCAACACGTGGGACAAGAATATGAAGAACATCGTGGAGATGACCAACGGCTCCATCTACGATTTCTACCATGAGGCACGCGCCTACCTGAACGGCCATGTGGCCAACGCTTACCTCAATGTGAACAAATCATGGGGCAATCATAACTTTACGGCCGTGGCCGGCTCACAGTTCCAGGACTACAGATCATCAACCTCGACAATCCGTCAGAAAGGCTCGATCTCAGACAAACTCGCGTTCATCAATATGGCGCAGGGAACCATCGAGAGGGCCGATGAGAGCAACACGGCCTACAGGACACTCGGATTCTTCGCCCGCGTGAACTACGACTACGCCGGCAAGTACCTGTTCGAGATCTCAGGGCGTGAGGATGGTTCGTCACGTTTCGCGAAAGGTGACAGATGGGCGTTCTACCCTTCTGCGTCAGCCGGTTGGCGAATCTCCGAGGAAAAGTTCTGGGGCGGTCTGAAGAACTGGTGGGATCTCGCCAAGGTGCGTGTGTCATACGGTTCGCTCGGAAACCAGCAGGTCAGCAACTATTCCTACATCAGCACCATTTCCACATCGATGATGAACTACACGTTCGACAGCACGAACAAGGCCGGAATGGTCAGCACTCCGGGAGCCATCACTCAAGGACTGACTTGGGAGACGGTCATCACCTACAACCTCGGATTCGATCTCGGATTCTTCAACAACAGGCTCAGCGCGAGCGCAGACTTCTACATCAGGGACACAAAGGATATGCTGACCTCGTCACAGGAACTTCCGGCGGTGTTCGGAACAAGCTCTCCTAAGATCAACGGAGCCGACCTGAGGACCAAAGGCTACGAGATCACCCTCTCATGGAAAGACCAGATCACAGCGGCTGGCAAGCCACTCTACTACTCCATCACGGGATCTCTTGGAGATTATGTGACGACAATCACAAAGTTCGACAACCCGAACAAGTCGCTCAGCCAGCACTACGTGGGACAAAGACTCGGAGACATCTGGGGCTACGAGGTGGAAGGACTCTTCAAGACTGACGAGGAAGCCGCTGAATACCAGTCCAGAATCAACGACACCGCTGTCAACAAGGTGGTCTATGAGTGCGGCGTGGCATCAATGGCGAAACTGATGGCCGGAGACGTCAAATTCGTGGACAGGAACGGAGACGGTGTCATCAACACCGGAGCCAACACGCTTGACGAACCGGGCGACCGCTACATCATCGGAAACAACAGGCCAAGGTACACATATTCATTGAGAGGCGATGTGGACTGGTACGGCTTCAATCTCTCCGTGTTCTTCCAAGGGGTCGGACACTGTGATTGGATGCCTCCTAAGAACTGTTCCTACTTCTGGAGCCTCTACGGATTTCCCGCATCCTCATTCGTTCCGACCGACTTTGAGTCAAAGGCTTGGACGGAGGATAACAGAAACACCTACTTCCCAAGAAGAAGGGGTTACGAGACCTACGCTAACTGCGCGCTTGGAGTCAACACGGACCGCTACCTCCAGAACGCGGCCTACCTCCGGCTCAAGAACGTCACCCTCGGCTACACACTTCCTCTGAAGAAGAACAAGGCGGTCGAGAAAGTGCGCCTCTACCTTACCGGAGAAAACCTCTGGTACTGGTCGCCGATGAAGAAGTACACCAAATATGTCGATCCGGAAGTGGCCACAGCATCCTCAAAGCAGAGCGATGACTGCATCTACCCATTCTCAAGGACAGTGTCATTCGGAATTGACATAACATTCTAAATGAATATGATCATGAAGACTACATACAATATTCTTATGGCGGGACTGCTGTCGGTGCTGGCTTTCACATCCTGTGAAGGGTTCCTTGACAAGTTCCCTGAGACAGCCCTTTCTCCTGAGACGTTCTACACCAACGAGAAAGAGCTCACGCTTGCGACGAACGGATTCTACGCAATGCTGCCTAAGCCGGACGATTCCTTTGACGGAGCCCTTCAGGACAACGACCTTCAGTTCCATCTGTCCCTGAGCTCGATCCAGAGGGGTACACGTCAGGCAGAGACTGAGACCTGGAGCGCAAGCACCTGGTCGGACCTCAGATCCATCAACTACTATCTGGAACATTCCGTGAAGTGCACAAACGAGGAAGTGCGCAAGAAATATGACGGAATAGCCTATTTCTTCAGAGCGGTCTTCTACTACGAGAAGGTCCGCAAGTACGGGGATATTCCTTTCTATGACCACGTCATCTCCGACTCCGACAAAGAGTCTCTCTACCGTCCGCGCGACAGCAGAGGTTTCGTGATGCAGAAGATCATGGAAGACCTTGACCGTGCCATAGACGGCCTGCCGGTTTCCTGGTCGGAAGGGGTTTACAGGATCAACAAATACGCGGCTTACGCGCTGAAATCCCGTATCGCCCTGTTTGAGGGAACCTGGAGAAAGTACCATGACATCGCCGACGAGTCCTACACGAAAGAGGACGGCACAACCATCACACTTTCATCGGCTTATTTCCTCCAGTTGGCCGCCGACGCGGCAAAGGCCGTGATGGAGAGCGGAAAGTACAGGATGTACAACGGAGCGACCATCGTAAAAGGCCAGCCTTACCGTGACTACTTTGTGCTTGAGGACGCTGAGACCAGCGAGACGATCCTGTCCAGAAGATTCCTCTACACTGCCGAGATGCAAATTCGTCACGGAGTCCAGTTCACATACAAGAACCAGAGATATTCATTGACCAGAGCCCTTGCCTATCATTATCTTATGGCTGACGGAACTCCGTTCCAGAGCCAGGAGGGATGGCAGACGATGCAGTACAACCAGGAGTTCAACGGCCGTGACCCTCGTATGGCGCAGACCATCGCCGCTCCGGACTATGTCGCCGTAGGCGCTGACGCTTCGTCCAAGTACTATCCGAGCTGCAAGGATTACGAGAGAAGTGGCTACCGTCCGATCAAATACTTCTCTGACGACACGCACGACGGAGCCACCACATCGACCACCGACTATGCGATATTCAGGTATGGTGAAGTGCTTCTGAACTACGTCGAGGCCAAGGCTGAGCTCGGACAAGCTGACCAGAGCGTGATCGACGAGACCGTCAATGTGATCCGCGCGAGGGTAGGCATGCCGGGACTGGATGTGGCCAAGGCCAACGCCGCTCCGGACTCGTTCCTGAGCTCTTACTACACTGACAAGCATCTGGAAGGCGCCGACAAGGGACTTATCCTTGAGATCAGAAGGGAAAGGACCGTCGAACTGGTCAACGAAGGCTTCAGGCTTTGGGATATGCTCCGCTGGCACGAAGGACAGCAGATCTGCCCTGCCTCCAACACTCTCGGACCTGGATTCATCGGCTGCTGGTTCCCTGGACTCGGGGAATATGATATGAACAACGATGGTAAACCTGACCTCTGTATCTACAGCGGAAGCACTCCGCAGACAGACTGCGACAACACCTTGAACGTGGCTCCGGGCAAGGAAAACACCCTTTCGGAAGGCACAAGCGGTTACCTCGTGCAGTTCAAGGACCAGACCTACAAGTGGGAGGAGAAGGATTACCTCTACCCTATCCCTAACAAGCAGATGCAGATCTATCCGATTGACGAGACAACCGGAAAGAGTGTCCTGACACAGAACCCAGGTTATTAACAGACCGCAAAATCAACACAAAATGAAAAGACATAAGATATTGTTTCAGGCCCTTGCCGCCGCGATGCTGGTGGTGTCCTGCTCGGAGTACGATGACTCATCGCTCTGGAAGCAGGTGGACGAGGCCCAGAAACAGATTGCCGAACTGACGGCATCACTGACAGAACTGGAAAGCCAGATAGGTCTTCTTTCGGCTGCAAAGAATGGAGGTCTGATCACATCCATTCAGGAGAACACAGACGGTGGCTTCACAATCAAATACACTACCTCTGATGGCAAAGAGGCCACGGCCATCATAGCCGGCAAGGATGACATCAAGAGCGTGGACATCATCGGCACCAAGGAAGAGAACGGTGTCCTTTACTGGACCATCACCGTAGGAGGTAAGACGACAATCCTCACCGACAACGACGGAGCCAAGATCCCAGTGGCGGGACGCACTCCGTCATTCACCACGGACAAAGACGGTTACTGGATGGCCAACGGATCGTATATTCTTGACAGCAAGGGTGACAAGATCAAGTCATCCGGGCATAAGGCTTCATTGATAGCCGGAGCGGAGAAGAACGAGGACGGTTCCGTGACGCTCACATTGGCCGACGGCTCCAAATTCACGGTTGACACAGCCGAAAGCTTCTCTCTGAAAGTGTTCTTCGGCGGTAAGGAAGTCAAGGACGAACTGAAGGTCGAAGACGGGACAACCTCGCTTGAGTTCACATATTCATTGACAGGGAAAGCGGTGGAGAACGCTGTTTTGAAAGTGACAAGGGTCGAGAGTGTCGAGGCTTCGGTGGACGAGGCTGGCGGCAAGATCAAGGTCACTGTTCCTGATCCTCTACGCAAAGGACAGTTCACCCTGATGGCGGCCGATGAGAGCGGTCATCTGGCCGTGCGCACGGTCCGTATGCGCGGAACATTCTCCGTGGAGACTGAGAACGAGCTTTGGAAGACCGTGGAGGAGAAACTCCTCGCGCCAGGCTGCAACTACTACAGTATGGAGTTCAAGAACATCACCAGAAGGATGCACGTACTGGAGATCGACCTGACCAACCCGGCGATCGGGGTCACGACATCCTACGCCGATGACATCGTTCCGAACCCTAACGGCAATGCCAACAAGAACAACGGATTCAACCTCCGCGAGACCCTTTCCCAGCTTTGCGCGCGCAAGACCGCTGCCGGAGAGGATGTCATCGCCGGAGTCAACACCGGCTATTTCGACTCGAATGACGGAATCAGCAGAGGAGCGCACATCGAGGAAGGCGAGCTTGTCTATATGAACAACCCTGCCGTTGTCTCCAGCCTCGTGAACCACTCCTGGGCGTTCACGATCTTCAAGGACAACACCGCTTCGTGCGGAAAGAAAGCCTTCTCAGGCAAAATCGAAGTGGCGGGCAAGGAATATGCTTTCTTCTCGGTGAACGACACCATCGTGCGCGGCGGAAGCGCCTCCAGAATGAAATCATACCCTGTGAACCTCTACACCTCAAGGTACGTCAAATACCCTCACCCGGAGCGCCAGAACATCACCAACACACTCAGCGCAAAAGCATTATACCTCACGGCAAAATATTCATCAAAGAATATGACCGTGAACGATGGTTGGTTTGACGCGACCGTGACGGCGATCGCCGATGGCAGAACCACTGCTCTCGGAGAGGCTCCTTACCTTACCGACCGCAAGGAAGTCGGCATCCAGGTGACCGGAAGCACGGCTGATGCTATCGCCGCCTCTGTGAAGGTCGGAGACAACATCAGGCTGATGGCCCAAATGGACGTTGAAGGTGTCGTGAAGCCTATCCAGACTCAGAACTCCACGATGTGGCACTATGTCACAGACGGAGAGAACACCCTCAACACCGTCCCTGCGAACCACGATTTCCGCACGTTGATCGACCCGATGACATTCGTCTGCGTTGACAAGAGCGGATCAAGGATTATGATCGCCGAGATCGACGGCCGTCAGGTCGGATTCTCCATCGGAGTCAACGCCGAGGAAGTCACAGAGATCGCTCTGCGCCTTGGAGCTTGGAACTCGACCCGTTTCGACGGTGGCGGCTCATCCGCTATGTGGGCTAAGAAAGACGGGGTCTCAGGACTCGTCAGCAGCCCAAGCGACAGAAAGGGAGAGCGCAGTTGTATGAATTATATGTATGTACGTAAGAAATAGCATATTATGAGAAAGATACCTGCTATAATATCAATGTTTCTGGCGGCCGCCACGCTTTTTTCCTGTTCGTATGATTCCTCTGAGATAGAGAACGGAATCACCGATCTGGAGAACCGTGTCGCCGCTCTCGAACAGAAAGCGGACTATCTGGAGTCGCAGTTGAAGGCGGTTTCGGAATTCGTGTCCGGCAACTTCATCTCCCGTGTGGGAACTGACGAGAAAGGAAACTTCGTCATAACCTACCAGGACAGGAACGGGGAGAAAAAGACGGTCACCCTGGCCAAGGCATCCGACCTTGACAAGTCGCCGATGATCGGCACCGCTGAATATGAAGGAGTCCTTTACTGGAGGCAGACCAAGGACAACGGAGCCACCTGGGAGTGGATCACCGACAAAGACGGCGACAAGATGCCAGTCTCCGGTCCCGCTCCGGTCGTAGGAATAGACAAGGACGGTTACTGGACAGTCAACGGAGAGAGCACCGGCGTTCTCGCAAAGGATATGACAGGCAACATATTCAAGAACATCGCGGCTGACAGCGAGAGCGGCCTTGTGGTGTTCAGCCTGACTGACGGCAGCAGCTTCTCGGTAAGGTACAACGAGTCGCTGGCCATAGCGTTCACGACTCCGTCATTCCTTGCTGTGGAAAGCTACAGCGCGCCTGTGGAAGTAGGCTACAAGGTCAGCGGCACTATGGCCAAGGACGCGGTTGTGGACTACCTGACGGCTTATAATGTGAAGGTGAAGGTCAACGAAAGCCTCAAGACAATCTCCGTGACGATGGAGGAAGGCGCCGAGGAAGGCAATGTCGTGATTATGGCCACCGCAGGGGACGACATCGTTTACAAGCCTCTGTTCTTCTCCTACGGCAAGACTGTCATCGATTTCGAGAACTACATCAAAGACAACGAGCTCATCACCCCGCTGGGAGAGCCTGTGATCAACCTTGGAGGGGATATGACCCCGTTCACTGTCAGGATCTCGCACAACATCGACGTGGAAGCATCCGTGGCCCAGGAAAACGCATCCTGGCTCAAGGCTGTGAACACCAAGGCCTTGCAGACATCCGAGTTCAATTTCGTGGCTGAATATTTCGAAAGCAAGACCAACACCCCTCGTGAAGGCCGCATCATCCTGAAGAACAGCCTCTACGAGGTTTCCACATCCATCATAGTTAAGCAGAGCCCTATCGTGAAAGGTGGCGGAGGAGGCGGAGATGATCCGTCCGAGGACAAGGGAATCTCCGATGTGGGCACATTTATGGAGTTTGTGCGCAGCGTCAATGCCGGGGCCTCGACGACACGTTGGGAGAACGCCGACGGTGAAGTCTGCCTGCTCGCCGACATCGACCTTACGGGAATAGACTGGACACCTATCGGAAACGCTGCCGGAGAGGGTTCCGGAATACCTGCGTACTCGTTCGCGAACGCGTTCAAGGGCAAGTTCAACGGTAAGGGCCACAGCATCACCGGAATCAACTGGACCTGCGATATGAGCAAGAACAACGTTTACGGACTCTTCGGAGCGGCTGACGGAGCGACCATCAGCAACCTCGTTGTCGGAGCGGCCGGAGACGCCATCACATTGACCGGAAGCCCGGATGTGACCCCGTCCGTGGCCGGAATCGTGGGTTACGCCGAGAATGTGACGATCAGCAATGTGACCAACAATGTCAGCATCATCCTTGAGGGAGAATGCCCTCAGGCTATGCCTACCAGTCTCGCCGGAATCATCGGAAGCGGCTCGGATGTCACAGTCGGCGGAAAGACCAAGGAGGAGGCCGTGAAGAACAACGGAGACATCCTCGTGAAGTCCAAGGTCGCCAACGCCCAGGCCGGAGGAACCGGCCTGCAGGTGGCCGGAATAATGTCCTACGTGAAGAACGGCAAGGAAAGCCAGTTCATAAACTGCACGAACAACGGTCATCTGACAGGCCCTAACGGACGAAGCGGAGGAATCCTCGCTTCCATCCAGGGAACCGAAAAGGCCGGCAACAAGGTCACCATCAGCAAGTGCGTGAACGCCGGTCTCATCGAGGACAATTACCTTGATTATGACGGCTACACCAACGCCAAGAGAATAGGCGGAATCATCGGTGGCTCAGAGGCCGCTGACGTCATTGTGGAGTCCTGCGTCAACAGCGGGAACATATTCTCGCACACAGGATGCCGAGCAGGCGGATTCGTAGGCCACTTCAAGGGCGGAATCATCACCGGATGCTCCAACACCGGAATCATCCTCAGCCACATCACTCCGCAGGCGGAGGATCACAGCGGCGGAGACGGCCCGGGTTGGGCGGCAGGCTACTGCAACATCAAGATCTCCGGCTGCACCCGTGGCGGAAAGGTCGGCGAGTGGGCTGACTTCAAGAGCAATCCGGAAGGCGCTCCGGACGCGACGATCTACAATGCCTACGGCTACCAGAACTCCAAGTATTTCAACGCTTCTGACAACCAATAAAATGAAGACAATGAAAAGATTAACGAATATATTGCTGTCGGTTCTGATGATGGTTTTCGCCTTCACCGGGTGCGGTTTCGACGAGGATCCGCTCCAGAACAGGCTCAATGACATCAAGAACAGGATCGCGGCTCTTCAGTCCAGGATCGATGAGGCCAACAAACAGGTCGAGACCCTCGGGCTGCTGACCTCAGGCAATGTCGTCACTTCCATCGACAAGAACAGCGACGGAAGCTATGTGCTGACCTATCTGGACAGCAAGAACGAGGAAAAGACCGTTGTTGTGGCGGTTATGGACCAACTGCTCAACGTTCCTGTGGTCGGAGTGCGCAAGGACGAGAACGGTCTCTATTACTGGACCGTCACCGCCGGTGGCGAGACAAAGGACATCACGGTTGACGGGCAAAGCGTCCCGGCCGCCGGCAGGACTCCGGTCATCTCCACCGATGAGCAAGGCTACTGGACCGTGGACGGAAAACGCATTCTGGATTCGGCCGGCAACCCGATAGAGGCCACTGACGGAAGCGCGTCCATCCTCAAGTCTGTCACAAAGGATGCCGACGGGAATCTCTCGATCACTCTCGGAGACGGTTCACAGATCACCATACCAGTGCAGAACTCTCTGAGCCTCAGTCTTTCCACATCCCTGAATCTCACCATAACCAATCTCGGACAGGAACTGAAGATCGGCTACAATGTCACCGGAAGCAAGGCTGACGAAGCCATCGTGGCGATCGCCGAGGCCAAGTCCGTGAAGGCCAAGCTTGACAAGACCGCCAAGGAGGTCAGCGTCTCTTTCGACAGCGACTTCTCTTCCGGCCATCTCATTATGATGGCCACGGATCTGGACAAGGCAACGGTGCTCAGGCCGGTGTTCTTCAACAAGGCCAAGGAGACAAAGATCCTCATCAGCACGGCTGACGAGCTTGTGGCGTTCGCCCAGAATGTCAACGCCCAGGACGGAACAGAGAACATGGATATCTATCTTGAGAAGGACATCGACATCTCCTCAATCAAGGACTGGACACCTATCGGCAACGGAACATTCTCCGGAACAGCCGTCAGCGGAGCGGCCTTCAAAGGCACTTTCCACGGCCAGAACCACACGATCAAGGGTATGAATATCACCGTGCCGGCAGACGCCGCGAAAGGTGCCTCCTACGGCCTTTTCGGAGTGCTTGACGGAGCGACTGTCAAGGATCTTGACATAGGCGAAGGATCATCAATCACTTCATCCGCCAAGCTTCTGACTTGCGGTGGTGCCATAGCCGGATCCGTAGTGAACTCAACTGTCGATCATTGCACCTCATCGGCTTCGTTCGACATTTCCGGAGGAACGGACAACATCAGCCAGAGGTTCGGAGGAATAGCGGGTTCTGTATATTCCGCCGGAGAGGTCATCGCGCAGGTCACCAACAGTTCCAACTTCGGAATATTCAAATCTGTCAACACCACCAACAGCAAGAACGGCGGCACGGCCTTCTCCATCGGTGGCGTGGTAGGTTACGCCGAGTCAGCGTCATCAGCCCTTCGTGTGATGATCAAGGGTTGCGACAACTACGGTGCGATGAACGTGCAGGCCTCCCGCAACGCCGGAGTCGTGGCAACGCTTAACAAGAATGCCACGGTCGAAAGCTGCAAGAACTTCGCTGACATCACCAACACGGACATCAAGGCCTCCAACACACGTGTGGCCGGTATCGTCTCTGCGTTGAATGCCCAGACCTCGGCTATCAACTGCGTCAACAAGGGCAAGATCACATTCGCTGTCGCAGGAAACACCACGAAAGGCTACGCCGCCGGAATCGTCGGTCAGACCAACGACAACTCCAACGTGGTTGAAGGCTGCGAGAACTATGGTGAGATCCGCTCTGACATATTCAATGCAACTGACGCGACGAAGAGGTTCATCGCCTCCATCATCGCCAACACTAACAACAAGGCCATCACCATCAGGAACAACAAGGTCGGTGGCAAGGTGGGACCATATTCAGATGAAAGCAAGGTTGTTGCAATCACCGCCGAGAACTTCGCCGACTGGATATTCTTTACTCCTAAGACCAAGCCGTCGATTGTCTCAGGCAACGAGTTCGCAGGTGAGGTTCTGACAAAGGGCATAGCGTCCGCTGATGATTTCGTGGAGTTCGCCGCCGCTGTCAACGCCGGCGCGTCCCTTGAGAAATGGCAGGACGCGGCGGGAGGAATCAACCTGCTGAATGATATTGATATGTCTTCCGTAAAGGATTGGACTCCGATCGGTAACGCCACTTTCGCCGTTGTCAGCAACAAGCTGACCGTGACTGGTCCTATGTTCACAGGCAGGTTCAACGGTCAAGGCTACAAGATCCGTAACTTCAAGGCTGTCAGCAAGGTGGCCGAGACCGGAGGCACATTCGGACTGTTCGGAGTGATCGGTCCGGGATCCGTTGTTGAGAACTTCATCTTCGAGTCCAGCTGCTCGCTCACTGTACAGTCTCCTGCCAAGAGCACTTCCCACGGCCTGATCGCGGGACTTCTCTACGACGGAACCGTGCGGGATGTTCACAGCTATGCTCCGATGACGTTCCAGAGCAAGACCGGCGTCAAGAACGCCGCCCAGTTTATGGCTCTGATCGGCTACGTGTTCACCCAGAACGCAGAGGTCACCATCGACAGCGTTGACAACTTCGGAGAGATCATCGCCGAGAACGCTGACGGAAACGATCAGGGAGGCGCGAACGCCTTCCATATAGCCGGAATCGTGGGCTTCTCCACCGCCACGGTGGACACCCAGCATTTCGTCACCATCTCCGACTGCTCCAACGAGGGGAATATGACCTCCGCCACCTGCCGCACCTCCGGCATCTGCGCGGCCGCCAACCGCAGGACCAAGATGGTGAACTGCATCAACAAGGGCAACCAGCTGAACAGCTGTCCTGGTCCTGACAAGGGACGAATCGCCAACATCGCCTGCAACGTGGCCAACGTGTCCTCGATGACCGGGTGCGTCAACTACGGCGACATCATCTCAACCACCAGCGCCAGAACTGCCGGCATCGCCAACCTCTCCAACAACTGCGAGTTCACCAACTGCGCCAACTACGGTAACGTACAGTCAGACAACAAGTACCGTGGTCTGTTCTGGGCCTACAACAACGGCCTGGCATCGTGGAGCAGCTGCGTCGCCGGAGGCACCGTCGGAACCTACAACGACGGCAAGGGCGTGGCCGATGAATATACCGACGCGGCCAAGGTGAACTACCTCGGTGTCCAAGGAGCCAGCAAGACAACCCTGAACGACATCACATACCTCATCGGAGTCAAGGATCCCGAGCCGCCTGTAGAGTCGAACGCCAAGCTGAAGATCCTCTTCATCGGCAACAGTTTCACCAAGGACGCTGTCGAGCATATTCCAGGTCTCCTCGCGGCGGCCGGAATCAAGGACATCAAACTCTACCACATGTACTATGGCGGACGGCGTGTCTATGAATATAACGACGGCTACACATCCTCTGTTGACTATCATTGCTACAGATGCGAGAACGGGGCGACATCCTGGACTGATGTCACCGGCCACAGCCTGCACGAGATCGTCTCCAGCGACAAATGGGACATCGTGACCATTCAGGAGCACACCGGACGCGCGGTGGCGTGGGACTGGACCGCAAGCCAGAAATCGGCGTTCCAGGGCCTTGTGGACAAGATAAAGGCGGACTGCCCGGACAAGACTCCGGACTTCTATTTCATAATGTCACAGGCCTACCACGATATGAACAAGATCGCCACGGCCGACCGGGGACAGATCAACTTCACGACCACGGAGGAGATGTACAATGTCATCGTCGGGATGACCAAGAAGTTAATGGCCGACATCCCGTTCAAGGATGTGATCGCCACAGGCACCTGCCTCCAGAACCTCAGGACATCGGATCTGAACAACGGGATGTGCCTCACCCGTGACGGCTACCATATGGACTACGGGATCAGCCGTTACGCTGCCGCCTGTATGGTCTTCGAGAAACTCATCTCCCCGTCCTTCGACAACGTGAAGCTTGACAAGAACACCTACAGGTACGGCAATTCCAGCACGACATCCGGCAGTTACTCGACCCCTGTCACCGATGCCAACGCCCCTGTGGCCCTTAAGGCCGCCCGTTACGCCCTGCAGACACCTTATCAGGTCACGTCAATGAAATAATGACCGTGGCGGATAACTGTCTATCCATCAAGCATTAAAGCGATCACCTTCAGATTATTTTCCCTGAAGGTGATTGTTTTATTATCTGTTTATCAACAAGTTATCCGCCACATCAAAAAAGGATGGAACCTAAGCGGGTATATTCATTAGCATTTTATTAATTTTGCATATCAGAGAATATTAAAACAAGAATATTTATGCGTAAGAAATTATTTGTCGCGGTCATCGCTGTTATCGTCTCGGCGCTGGCTTTCCCGGCGGCGGGGCGCGATCTGAAGATCCTTTACTGGAACATCCAGAACGGAATGTGGTCCGACCAGGGAAACAATTATGACAATTTCGTGGATTTCGTCAAGTCCGAGGATCCGGACATCTGTGTCTGGTGCGAGGCCGAGTCCCGTTACTTCACGGATTCCGGTGACAGGATCGAGAACTGTGAGGATGCCTATCTCCCTTGGAACTGGGATATTCTTGCGAAACGCTACGGACACAACTATGTGCTTGTCAGCGGCAAGAGAGACACTTTCCCGCAGGTGATCACCTCAAAATACCCTATCCGTATAGTCAAGAGGGTCAACGGCAACGGTGATGATGTCATTGTTGTCCATGGAGCCGGAGTAGCTCAGGTGGAGGTCGGCAACAAGACCCTCAACATCGTCACCATCCACTCATGGCCGTACAAGTACACATATATGGCTGATGACAAGAAGGCAAGTACCGAACGCAAGGAAGGAGCCATGTTCAGAGCCAAGGAAATGGAATATATCTGCCAGCAGACCATCGAGAGCGTTCCCGAGGCGGCTTCGCAGTACTGGATGATGCTCGGGGATTTCAACGCCAGATCACGTGTGGACAACCACGTTTACAAGATGGCCGAGGATGACAAAGATTTCCTCGTGCACGACTACATCAGGAACAACACTCCGTACATCGACATCATTGAGAAGTTGTACCCTGATGATTTTCAGCCAACTACACTTTCCGGGAAAAGAATTGACCTCGTTTACATGACCGAGCCTCTTTTCAAGAAGGTCCGTTCCGCGGAGATCATCCGTAGCGGTTTCGCAAAGTCTGTCCGTGATCCGCGCAAGATCAAGGGCTTCTGCAAACCTTCCGACCACTACCCGATCCGTGTGGAGCTGAAATTTTAGATCTACGGGCATTTGGTCCATAGACGGCATTGCCTTGCAGTGGTTACTCTGCACGATTGTAGTTACCTCACTGCCTGTCTTTCTGGGTCATAAGTAAGAGGCAAGTTATTTTTACGGTTACTACACCTGCAAAGAGAACCTCTAACCTGAATTTTTCACGTTACAAAAATTCAGAACAGAGGTTCTCTTTGCTTATAAAGTTTCTGTTATAAGGTTTCTGTCACTTCGGCAGGCTCAGTGACCATACTAGTTCTGGAACCGCTGAATATGATCAATAACAAAACCACCCGGCCGCTTTGATGGTTGGTGAGTTTGCCGAACCACAGCGACCGGGCGGCTCGCGCATATCCGGGGACACGATGTAGTGATTCGCGGGATATACGGCGGCATAGGTGAGATCCTGCACGACCGAGCCGGTGACGGGATTTATCTCGGACACACGGTCGATCTCGTCGCCGAAGAATTCGAGCCGCAGCGCGCGGTCGTTTGAGTTCGACGGGAACACCTCGAGCGTGTCGCCCTTCATGCGGAATTTGTTGCGCGCGAATTCGATATCGTTGCGGTTGTAGCCGATCGAGATCAGATGCTCCGCTACATCATCGCGCGAGAGCATCATGCCGGGGCGGATCGACGTGACCTGTCCCGCATATTCCTCCGGCGGACCGAGCGAGAATATGCAGGAGACCGACGCCACGATGATCACGTCCCGCCGCTCGAACAGTGCGGACGTCGCGCTGTGGCGCAGGCGGTCGATCTCCTCGTTTACCGAGGAATCCTTTTCAATATATATATCCTTTCCGGGGACGTACGCCTCGGGCTGATAGTAGTCGTAATACGACACGAAGAATTCGACGGCGTTCTCGGGGAAGAACGTGCGGAATTCGGTGCAGAGCTGTGCGGCAAGGGTCTTGTTGTGGGCGAGCACGAGCGTCGGGCGGTTCAGCCGCGCGATCACGTTCGCCATGGTGAAGGTCTTGCCGGAGCCGGTGATGCCGAGGAGTGTCTGCCACGGCATTCCCGCTTCAAGCCCCGCGCAGAGCAGGTCGATCGCCTGCGGCTGATCGCCCGTCGGGGAGTACGGTGAAACCAATTTGAATTTGTCCACTTCCGACCTCCTTTTGATATATAGATAAGTATACCCCCTGCACGGCGAAATGTCAAGCGTGCGGCGCAGAGCGGCAAAGGACTTTACGGGACAGGCCGATTCGGGCTTTGATGTGAGGGGGCGGAGGACTTCGGAGTATGACTTTTCGCTCCCGGATCGCGTTCGAAATGACGGCGCGGACGAAAAAACAGCACGAAACACGAAAAAAGTGAAAAAACACTTGACAAAGCGAAAAGTATTTGATATAATAGCCGATGTCAAATGCTGCTATGGCTCAGTTGGTAGAGCACATCCTTGGTAAGGATGAGGTCCCCAGTTCGAATCTGGGTAGCAGCTCCAAAAAAAGCACTTGCGGATGCAGGTGCTTTTTGGTTTGTCCGCCTTCCGCCTGTTGGCGGGGGATATCCGATTTGCGGTTCGGTGAGCGCAGCGCCCGGCGGCCTGTCCGGCATTGCGATCGGATTTTCGCGGGGCTTTGCACGGCGGTTGTTATCCTCGACTGCAGGCGAGAGGGGCTTTGCACGCTTTCTTTCATTATTATAAATCACAAATTGCGCGTGACTGCGGGGCGTCTGCGCCTCCGCGTCTGCGCTTTCGCTGCCGTGTGCGGGATTTCGTCCGTGCGCGGCTTTTTCATTTACCGACGGGCGGCGAGGATCTTACCGGAGATGCGGAATTTCGCCGGAAATGTTTTTTGCCGGGAGGCACACTTGCGCACGGCGCTCCCCTCATCCGCCGAAAAAATTTTCCCCGCAGGTGCGCGCTGTCGGGCGAAGGTGTCTTTCCGACGGATTTTCCGTTCGGATCGCGGGGGGCGAAAATGCGTTCGTCAAAGCTCCAAAAAACGACACATTTTGCAAGTTTGAGAGAAAATTTATTCATTTCACGCAATTTTTTATTGACAAACGGCACTGTCTGCCGTATAATTAATTCATCAGTGTGCAGGAATCGTTAGGATTTCAGTCAAATCCGATGCGGTGTTCGCTCTTCGGTGAGCGGTGTACAAATACCGAAGGAAGGAAATAAATATATGAAACTCAAAAATCAGTATCTTTGCGGCGTTATGGAGACGGTGAAGAAGAGAAATCCGGGCGAGATTGAATTTCATCAGGCGGTGCTCGAGGTTCTCGAAACGCTTGAGCCCGTGATCGAGGCTCATCCCGAATATGTCGAAGCGGGAATAATCGACCGTCTTGTCGAGCCGGAGAGAGTCATAAAATTCCGCGTGCCGTGGGTCTACGACAGCGGCAAGGTCCGCGTGAACAGAGGATTCCGCATCCAGTTCAACTCCGCGATCGGACCGTACAAGGGCGGACTCCGTTTCCACCCCTCGGTTTACGAAGGCATCATAAAGTTCCTCGGCTTCGAGCAGATCTTCAAGAACTCCCTGACCGGACTGCCGATCGGCGGCGGAAAGGGCGGCTCCGACTTCACATATATATTTTTGTAAACCCGGTTTGCGTGAATGGTAAAAAAGCGAAAGATTTT
>OLNF01000200.1_pt1 | contig 48059 bp, 55 predicted proteins | sample 1673061 | NCBI WGS metagenome assembly OLNF01 (sample SAMEA3136751, study PRJEB25190) | human gut metagenome
AGGAAATACTAATATCAACTGGGAAATAGCAGCAGAAGATGTAACAACATCATCTAGAAAGATAGATGGTAAATATATAAAACTATATTTAACAAGTCTAGATGAAAATAATAATGAAACAGAGGTAATGGCACCAACTGTATATACAGCTGAATCAACAGAAAATACATATACAGGAAGACCTACTAATATGATGAGTTTAGCTAAAGGAACAACCTCCACAAGCTTCTCTACAAAATACCGTCTTAGAATGTATGTAGATGAAAGCTATAACCCCCAAGGAGATGGAGGTAACTTATCATTTAGTATAAAGATAAACGCTTATGGTAAGACAGGTGATAAGATGCCAAAGACTGGGCCAGTAGCAAAGGTATTACTTTCTGGAGTAGGAGATAAAGGTAAAATTGATACAACAGACTCAGAGCAAACATTTATTACAGGAACTGATCCTAATAACTATATTTGGTATAGTGGAAAACTATGGAGAGCAGTATCGATAGATCCCTCTGATAACTCTGTAAAGTTAGTAACACAGTGGAATATATCAGTTTTACCATATAATGCTAGTGGTAATACAGCTTTCCAAGGAAGTTATATGGAACAGTGGTTAAATGATACATCAGTAGATGGTTTTCTAGGAAATTTAAGAGAACCAGATAAATTTATAAAAACAGATAGTGTTTGGAATGCTACTATGACAACAGAAACAACTAAGCCAGAAAAAACAACAATGGTCACCGATGCTGTAGGTTTACTAAATATTTATGAGTATACAATGAGTTATAAAAATGCTAGTTCACCAAGCGGATACTTAAATAATCGTTTGTATTGGTGGACTTTGACACCATATAGTACCTCGGACGTCCGTAACGTCGGCGGCAGCGGCGGCTACATCCGCCACTATAGTCCGACGGATTTGTTCGGTCCTCGCCCATCTATAAATCTAAACTCTGCCGTGAAAATTATAGACGGTGATGGAACTGTTGATAATCCGTTCAGACTTCAAGGTGATAATGATAATCCAACAGGAGCATTATTGTCAGCCAGATATAGTGGTGAATATATAAGCTTTGGAACCGGAGAAAATAATCTGTATCGAATAGTAAGCCATGAAAATGGAACTGGTACTAAAATAACAAGTGCTATACCTCTAAATGATAGTGGTAATTATAAAAGGATGGCTTTTGGAAGTAATGTAACATTTTCTAAAGATAATACAATAGGAACATTCCTGAATGGTGATTATTTGACAGGTGGTACCTATCTAACTAGGGACCAAGTAAATATGATAGAAGATAATACTACATGGTATTTGGGAACTGTAGGCATTGGAGCTAATTATAAATTAGCAAAATATCAAGATGCAACAGGTAGTAATCTAACAAAATCAACTACTACTGCCAAAATAGGACTACTAAGATTAGGTGAATTAATGGCAGGACAATTTGATAAAGATCTTTATAATGCTAGTTATTGGACACTAACACCATATACTACCTCGAACGTCCGTGGCGTCGACAACTACGGCTATGGCAACAACGATAGTCCGACGACTACGTACGGAACTCGCCCAGCTATGAATCTAAAATCAAATGTAGTAATAACAGGTGGAGATGGTACTAAGAATAGTCCGTTTCAAATTAAACTAGGTAGTTAGTAAATAATAGTCATAAATATTTCATAAGTATTTATGACTTTTTATTATTCTTTTATCATAATATTACATAGGAGTTGATCTTGTGAAGAAAATAATAGAAATACTATTTGCTTGTCTTTTAGTATTTGCAAGTTTCTTTTATACTGATAAAGTTGTATCTATGATGGAAGATAAAGATCCAGTGATGATTAAAATAAAAAAAGAAAAGAAATCATTAGAAGAAGAGTCTATTAATGCTAAAGTAAATGGAGAATACTTAGTACCAGGTTATAGTGGATTAGTAGTAGATTTAGATAAAAGTTTTAATAAGATGAAAAAGTATGGGGGATATAATGAGTCATTAATTGTCTTTAAGGAAAGTACTCCAACTATATCGGTAGATGAATATTATGATAAATATATAGTAAGTGGTAATGGCTTTACTAATTATATATCATTAGTATTTGAAATTACTGATAAGGAACTATTACCAAAGATAAAAGATATTTTAAAAGAAAATGATGTTAGAGCGACATTCTTTGTAGATGGAGTGTTATTAAAAGAAGATAACATTTTAGTTACTAGTTTGCTACAGGACTTTCATGAGATAGAATTATTAAACTATAAGGGAAGTTATGATAGACTTATATTTGAAGAGGCTCTTGATACTTTACAAGTTATTGCTAATAGACGTGGTAAATACTGTCTTGCTAAATATGACCAAAAAGAAATATTAGAACTATGTAGTAAAGAAAAGATGCATACTATTATTCCAACTATCCAAATTAGTAGTAATCCATATCTATCATTAAAGGGAAAACTAAGAGAAGGATCAATCATTTCAATTACTCCTACTAAAGAAAATATTAGTGAGTTAGATGTGGTTGTTAAATATATAAAGCAAAGAGGATATACACTTGATACTTTAGAGCAACTACTTAGTGAAGCAAGAAATATTACGGAGAAGTGATATTTCTTTTTCTATCTAGTTTAAACCTATGGTATAATTTAAGAAGAATGGAGAAGATATGATGAAAATAACAAAAGAAATAAATAAAGAAATATTTAGAGCATATGATATAAGAGGAATAGCAGATAGAGATTTAACAGATGATGTTATTTATACTATTGCTAGGAGTTTTGCTACTCATATTAGAAGAATTGGTAAAGATACTTGTGTAATAGGCCATGATAATAGATTATCATCAGAAAGAATTCATAAAGCTTTAACTAGTGGATTAATTGATAGCGGAGTTAATATCTTAGACTTAGAATTAACTACTACTCCAATGTATTATTATGCTTGTATCTGTGAAAAAGTTGATTGTGGTATTATGATAACAGCTAGTCATAATCCTAAAGAAGATAATGGACTTAAGTTTGCTTTTAAAGATTATTTGAATGCTAAGGGAGAAGAGATAACTGACTTCTATGAAGAAACTATTAAAGGAGATTTCTTAGATGGAGTTGGTAGTGTTAGAAAGATAAATGTTAAAGAAGAATACTTTAAGGCTATTAAAGATGGACTAGAGTTTGGTGATAAGAGAATAAAAGCGGTATTAGATCCAGGTAATGGAACAACATCAATAATCTTGAAAGACTTATATAGTATGTTTCCAATTGATTTTACTATTATCAATGGAGAAAGTGATGGAACCTTTCCTAATCATCACCCAGATCCATCAATTGAAGCTAATTTAGAACAATTAAAAGCTAAAGTGTTAGAAACTGGTGCTGATATTGGTGTTAGCTTTGATGGGGATGGTGATAGAGTAGGAGTTATTACTAATGAAGGTAAGTTTTTACCATGTGACTATTATATGATTTTAATTATTAGAGATATAATTGATAAAGTTAAGAATAAAACATTTCTATATGATGTAAAATGTAGTAAATCATTAGAAGATGAAATAATAAAACTAGGAGGTAGTCCTGTTTGCTATCGTACAGGTAACAGCTATACAAGAAGTAGAGTAGCAGAACTTGATATGCCTTTTGGAGGAGAACTATCAGGACATGTCTACTTTAGAGATAGATTTTTAGGCTTCGATAGTGGTTTATATGCTGGACTTAGAATAATAGAATTATTATCTAGAAATAGTAAGAATATAACAGAGTTATTAAGTGGTATAAATCATTATGAAGCAACACCAGAGTTAAAATATAAATCAACTGATGAGAAAAAGATAGAAGTAGTAGAAAAAGTTATAGAATATTGTAAGAAAAAGCATTATAATATTAATACGATTGATGGTGTTAGAGTAACATTTACTGATGGGTGGGCTAGTGTTAGATATAGTAATACAGGACCTAATATAACATCTAGATTTGAAGCTACTACTAAGAAAAGATTAGAAGAGATTAAATGTGAGTTTGAAAGTTTAATAGATAAATATAATAAATAGGAGGAGTCTTATGAAAATAGCAATTACAGCCGGTGGTACTGGAGGACATATTTTTCCAGCTTTAGCAATTATAAATAAGATTAAATCTCATGATAAAAATAGCGAGTTCTTATATTTTGGTACTACTGATCGAATGGAGAAAGATATTATTCCAGAAAAAGGTATCCCTTATATTGGTATTCAAATGAAAGGGTTAAATAGAAAGAATATCTTAAAAAATATTACTGTTCTTAAAATATATTTAGCTGCTATTAAGAAAGCAGAAGTAGAACTTAAGAAATTTAAACCTGATATTGTAATAGGGGTAGGTGGTTATATCACGGCTCCTGTTTTGGTAGCTGCTAATCATCTTGGTATTAAAACTATAATTCATGAACAAAATTCTATTCCAGGTGTATCTAATAAACTACTATCTCACTTTGTTAATAAGATTTGTGTCTCTTTTAAAGAAAGTGAATCCTATTTTCCTAAGAAGAAAACTATTTATACTGGAAACCCTAGAAGTGAAGAAATTCTATCAATGGAAAAGGGAAAAAGAGAAGACTTTGGTTTTAATCGTAAGAGTAAATTTATTATTCTTGTTATGGGATCACTTGGTTCTTTAACAATGACTAAAAAAATGAAAGAGTTAATTCCTTCTTTTAAAGATAAAGACTATCAAGTATTAGTGGTAACAGGAAAAAATTATTATGATGATTATAAAGATGTTAAGATACCCACTAATGTTAAAATAGTACCGTTTTATGATGCTAAATATATGAAAGATGCTGACTTGATAATCACAAGAAGTGGAGCATCTACTATTGCCGAGGTAACTGCTTTATTACTTCCTTCTATTATGATACCAAGTCCTTATGTTACACATAATCATCAATATAAGAATGCTAAAGCTCTAGAAGATAAGAAAGCTTGTAAAATATTAGAAGAAAAAGACTTTTGTAAAGAAAATTTATTATCATTAATAGATGAATGTTTTAAAAAAGAAGTGTATAATGAAATGAGAAAAAATTTAAAAGAATTTTCTTGTCCAAATAGTGCAGAAGCTATTTATAAAGAAATTATGAGATTAGTAAGGAATGAAGAATAATGAATATATTTTTAGAACAAGTAGAAGAAAAAGAACTAGGAAGAATTATATATGATGCTGATTTATCTAAATATACCACTTATAAAGTAGGAGGTAAGGCAAGAGCTATAATTTATCCTAAAGATAGAAGATGTTTAGTTGAATTATGTAAGTTAATTAAGACTTATCATATTAAATATAAAATATTAGGAAATGGTAGTAATTTATTATTTAGTGATGAACTATATGATGGGGTTTTAATAAAACTAGATGAATTTGATAAGATAGAGTTTGTTCGTAATAAAGTTATTTGTGGAGCAGGAGCATCTTTAATGAAAGTAGCAAGGGAAGCTATGAAACGAAGCCTAGCAGGAGTAGAGTTTGCATCAGGGATACCTGGTACTATTGGAGGAGCAATCTACATGAATGCTGGAGCTTATAAAAGTGATATGGGGTATATTACTACTAATGTAACTGTTTTAACTAATGACTTAAAAATAATCACTTTAACTAATAGTGAGATGGACTTTCATTATAGAAGTTCATACTTACAAAAACATAAAGATTATATTTGCTTGGAAGCAGTATTAAAACTTACTAAAGGTGATAGAAAAGAAATAGAGGAAATTACTAAAGAGCGAAGAGAGCGAAGAATGGAATCTCAACCTTTAGAATATCCTTCTGCTGGTAGTGTTTTTAGAAATCCAGAAGGAATGTATGCTGGAAAACTAATTGAAGACTTAGGACTTAAAGGATTAACTAAAGGTGGAGCAGAAGTAAGCTTAAAACATGCTAATTTTGTTATTAATAAAGATGGAGCTACGGCTAAAGATATTCATGATTTAATAGTATTTGTTCATGATGCTGTTCTTGATAGATATGGTGTTGATTTGAAAATAGAACAAGAATTTGTTAATTGGGAGTAGTCTATGGCAAAAATAAAGAAGAAAAAGAGGTTAAAACTTATACCATTTTTACTATTTGTCTTAGTAATTACTGGTGCTTTCTTTCTAGTTGATGTTTTACTAGATACAAGAATTGAAAACATAGTAATAAAAGGTAATAAACTAGTAACTGATCAACAAATAATAGATGAAGCAGGTCTTAGTAATTACCCAAGCTTTTATAAAACAACTTCTTATAATATTAAAAAGGCTTTAGAAAAGAACTCATTTATAAAAGAGGTTAAAGTTAAAAGAAGTTTTTATCATGTAATAACAATAGAAGTTAGTGAATATAAGGTATTACTAAAGAAGGAGACAACTGGTAAATTAGTCTTAGAAAATATGAATGAAGTAACAACTGATCAAGAAATACCATATACGGTGCCAAGATTAGTAAATGATGTACCTAAGAATAAATATAGTAAATTATTAAAGAATCTTTTAAAAGTAAAAAGAAGTGTCAGAAGTAATATTAGTGAGTTTTATTATGATCCTAATGAATTTGATAAAGATAGATTCTTGTTATATATGGATGATGGTAATAGTGTTTATTTAACTCTTACTAAATTTAGAATGATTAATTACTATAATGATGTTTTACCACAACTTGATGGTAAGAAAGGAATACTTTATCTAGATTCGGGAAATCACTTTCAAATAATGGAAAGCTAGAAACGTCTTAATTTTGATAGACGGAGTATAAATTTATCGTAATAGACCACTATGTTGACAAATACCTGATAATAATGAAGATAAATTATTACTGGTGACATTCTAAAAAATGATTAACATGTTAACTAAAATATGTTGACAAATATGTAAAAGTTATCTATAATATTAATTACAAACGGAAAGGAGTGTAATTATGGCTGTTAAGATTCGTTTAATGAGAATGGGTGCTAAAAAAAGACCAACTTATCGTATCGTAGTAACTGACTCTAGAGCTAGACGTGATGGAGAATATCTTGAATTAGTGGGAACTTATAATCCACTAGAAAAAGAAAATACTACTAAAATTAATGAAGAAGTAGCACTTAAATGGTTAGACCGTGGAGCAATTCCTTCTGATACTGTTCGTAGTTTATTGAAAAATGAAGGTATTATGAAGAAATTTGCTGAAAATAAAACTAAAAAGGAATCAAAATAATGGATTTAGTAAAACTTGTAACAACTCTTGTTGAAGGAGTTGTAGTTAATAAAGAAGATGTTAGTGTTAAAGAGTTTTCATCTGATGACGCTATTACTATTGAAATATTAGTTAAAGAAGAAGATATGGGTAGATTAATTGGTAAAAATGGTAAAATAATTAATGCTATTCGTACTCTTTGTCAAGCTAGTAGTTATCTAAATGGTAATAAGTATGTAAAGATTAATGCTGATAAGTTTTAGGGATAGAGATATCCTTTTTTTATTGTTAAAAGACAATTTTTATATTATACTTATAGTGGGAGGATAAGAAATGAAAAAAATGGAAAAAAGAGTAGTAAGTGCTATTGTTATGATTTTAATATTTGTGCCACTATTATTACTAGGAGGAATGACTTTCTCAGTATTTATGACACTACTTGCTATAGCTGGTATTTATGAGCTTATTAAAGTGAGAGAAAAAACTAAAGAATTTCCAAAGATAGTTATTATCTTTGCTTACTTCATAGTTTTATTCTTAACACTATTAAGTTATAATCAAAATGTATTTACTTATATGGTTGATTATAGAGCTTTTGCAATATTAATATTTATCTTTTTATTACCTTTATTATTTGTTAATAGTAAGGAAGATATGTATAATATTAATGATGCTTTATATATGATAGGATCATCTATATTTATTGGTTTATCATTTGGACTTATTATTCTAATAAGAAATTATGATTTAAACTACCTAATATATATATTATTAATAACTACAATGACTGATGTTTTTGCTTATCTTACAGGATTTTATATAGGTGAACATAAACTTTGTCCCACTATTAGTCCTAATAAGACAATAGAAGGTTTAATAGGAGGTTTAACAATGGGAACTTTTGTTGCTACAACTTTCTATTTCACAGTAGTTAATTCTAATATGTCTTTAGTATTAATTATCTTTATCACCTTCTTTTTATCACTAATAGGTCAGTTAGGTGATTTGGTATTCTCTAGTATTAAAAGAACTTATAAAGTAAAAGATTATTCATCATTGATACCAGGACATGGGGGAATACTTGATAGATTTGATAGTCTAATCTTTGTAGCCTTAGCATTCATTTTATTTGTAGGAATTTTATAGGAGGATTTGATGGTAACATTATTAATATTTATTCTTATTCTAGGAGCGATTATCTTTATACATGAAGGTGGACATTTTCTCTTTGCTAAATTAACAGGAATTTATGTTCACGAATTTGCTCTTGGAATGGGACCTAAACTTATATCACACAAAGGAAAAGAGACAACTTATTCCCTAAGACTTATTCCAATTGGAGGATTTTGTCAGTTGGCTGGTGAAGAAGGAGAAGAAGAAGATATTCCAAAGGATAGAACTTTACAAGGTAAAAAAGCTTGGCAAAGATTTCTAGTAATGTTTTTTGGAGCTGGTTTTAACTTTATATCAGCGATGTTGATGTTATTCTTTATTGGTCTTATTTGGGGAAGTCCATCATCAGTCCCTTTAATTACTAATGTTAATAAAGGATCAAAAGCAGCAGTTGCTGGACTTGAAAAAGGAGATATCATCAAGGAAATAAATGGTCATAAAATTAATACAAGAGATGATATTTCTTTATATCTTACGATTGATAAACATGATAAAGCAACTAAATTTGTTGTTACTAAAGAGGATGGTAGTACAAAAACTTATAAAGTAACCCCAGAAAAGAAGATAAAAGATGACCAAGTAACTTATGTTTATGGTATTGGTTTTAAAGAGAAAAAGGAATATGGATTAGGACATGCACTAAATTATATGGTAACAAAAACAGGAGCTTTATTTAGACAAATGTGGGTAACTGTTGTTAGTTTATTTACTGGTGGTATTAAAGTAAAACAATTATCAGGTCCCGTTGGAATTTATGAAGTAGTAGGGAGTCAAAGAGCAGGAGGTCTTGCTAATTTACTATATCTATTTGCTTTCTTATCAATAAATGTAGGTTTCATCAACTTATTACCATTACCAGCTTTTGATGGAGGACATATCTTATTTACCATTATCGAAAAAATAAAGGGAAGTCCAGTAAAACCAGAAACAGAAGCGATGATTCATACGATTGGTTTATTCCTACTTATGATTTTAATGGTCTATGTAACATTTAATGATATTTTAAGATTATTCTAATACAGGAGATTTTAAATGAAAAGGGTAGATAAAAAAGATAAAGTAATAATGCTTTTAACCATAATAATTCTGATATTAGTAGTTCTTCTAGTATTGGTAATTGGAATGAAAAGTCTTAGTAAAACAACAATTACTAATGATAATAATACTAAAAAAGAAGATAAAGTAGAAATAAAAGAAGAGACTTTAACTAGTGAAGAGAAAAATAGTATTGTTAATAAAATTAAAGAGTATGATAACTATTTTATTTCCTTTGATGGGACTAAGAATCCACTTGAGATGACTGATCAAGAGAAATTTGAGTTCTATTTAAAAAACAATTATGGAAAGTTTAAAACAGGAGTAAGTAGTAAAGAAATTGAAGAATATTTACAAAAAGAATTTGGTAGTAAGATTACTTTTAATCCAATAGATGAATATTTATGTGAAATTGATAATCTACCATTAATCACTTATGATAAAAATAATGACTTATATAAAGCTGATTATAGTGAACATGGTCATGATGGTGGATCAACTACTTCAATTTATAATTACTATGTAAGTGGTGTTAAGAAAAAGGATAATAAAATAACTTATACAGTAAAAGTAAGAAAGATGTTTTCTAACTTTGTTAATGTAGGAGTCGTTTATAAATTCTATGGTAGCTATACTGATGCTTTGAATGATAAAAATAAGGTATTTAACTTATTTGATATATATGGAAATACAGCATTAGATGGTAGTGATGAAGAATTTAGAAAAAAGCTAGATACTCAGTATGAAAAGTATAAAGGTATGTTTAAGATATATACTTATACTTTTGAAACAGATAGTAACATAGAAAATAGTTATTTAATATCTTTAACGAAATAGTCTTTTATAGAGACTTTTTCTTTTTACGAGAAATATTAAAAAAATAAATTTTCTTTTAGATAAGTAGTGTTGTGTGTTACAATATAGGTGTATTAATAATCTATAAAGAAGGTGTTAATGTGGCAAAAAAGAAGACTAAAAGAGAAAAGAAGAAAGGTTTTGCTTATAGTAGTGAATTATATGGAGTAATATTTTTACTTGCTGGTATTATTGGAATTGGTAAGTATGGACCAGTTGGTAATTTGATTTCTTCTTTTGCAGTGTTTTTAGTGGGAGTATTTTACAATATATTATTAGTATTATTAATAATATTAGGAGGATATTTAATAATAAAGAGGGAATGGCCTAATTTTTTTACAACGAAAATGTTAGGATTTTACTTGTTTATGATAGGAATATTATCTCTTATGCATGAAGACTATATTTCTGCTAATAATTATAATGGAATAAAAGTCTTTCAAGAGACAGTTGATCAGTTAACAGTAGCGTTCTCTACTATTATGAATAGTAATGCTACTATTGATGTAATAGGTGGTGGAATAATTGGTTGTACTTTTGGTGTCTTATTTACCTCACTATTTTCCTATAATGGAATGAAGATTGTGTCTTGGACTTTATGTATTGCAGGGGTTTCCCTATTTACTGGTTTTTCTATTGCTGACTTTGTTAAGAATACTAGTATGAGAGCGAAAGAAATGATTCCTAAAAAGGAAAAGAAAGTAAAGGAAGAAAAAGAGACTAGTTTTGATAGTAGTAAGAAACCTGTTATCACAGGTGGAGAAGATGAAGTTAAAGATGATAGAAAAGTTACTATTTCTAATATAAATAAATTAACAAAGATTAATACTAAGGAAGAAGTTAGGGAAGAACCAATAAAAGAAGAAGTGGTTAATAAACCAGTTATTATTCATAATGGTAATTATACTTTGCCTCCAATATCTATTTTAAATCCCGTTAAGAAAAATAAGAGTAAGAGTGAAGCTGGAGTAGTTGAGAAGAATATTGAGACACTAGAAAAAGTATTAAAAGACTTTGGTGTTATTGGAAAAGTAGTAGAAGTTCATATTGGACCTACAGTTACTCAGTATGAACTTGAACTTCAAACAGGTACTAAACTTAATAAAGTATTAAGTATTCATAAAGAAATAGCTCTTGTACTTGCTGCAAAAGATATAAGAATTGAAGCCCCAATTCCTGGTAAGAGTACTGTGGGTATTGAAATACCTAATAGAGAAACAACACCAGTATCCTTTAGAGAGGTTATGGAAAAAGTACCAGCTAGTAAAAGTAGTAGTAAATTACTTTGTCCACTTGGTAAAAATATTATGGGTAATGTTGTTTGGTGTGAGATTGATAAGACACCACACTTACTAGTCGCTGGTTCTACTGGTAGTGGTAAATCTGTTTGTATCAATGGAATAATTGCTTCTATTTTAATGCGAACAAGACCAGATGAAGTTAAACTAGTAATGGTTGATCCTAAGAAAGTAGAATTATCAGTTTATAATGGAGTACCACATCTATTATGTCCTGTTGTAACAGATCCGAAAAAAGCTAGTGTAGCCCTAAACAAAATAGTTGCAGAGATGGAACGCCGTTATGAGGTGTTTGAAGAGAGTCATACTAAAAATATTGCAACTTATAACAGTTATATTGATGATAAAAATAAAAACTTAGACGAAGATAGTAAAATACCTAGAATGCCTTATATTGTAGTAATAGTAGATGAGTTGGCAGACTTGATGTTAGTAGCTAGTAAGGATGTAGAAGCATCAATTATGCGTATTACCCAGATGGCAAGAGCAGCAGGTATTCACTTAATCATTGCAACGCAAAGACCATCAACTGATGTTATTACTGGTGTTGTAAAAGCTAATATCCCATCACGTATTTCTTTTGCTGTTAGTAGTGGAATAGATTCACGTACTATTCTTGATTCAACAGGAGCAGAAAAACTACTTGGTAAAGGTGATATGTTATTCTTACCAATGGGAGAAGCATCACCGCAAAGAATTCAAGGAGCATTTATCGCTGATGATGAGATTAAAAAAATAATAGATTATACAATTGAACAACAAAAAGCTGAATATAATGAAGCCTTCTTAAATCTAGAAGCTAATAGCAGTATGGATAAGTCAGCTAGTCAGAAAGAAGATATGGAACAAGTAGAAGACGATGATGACGAACTTTATAATGATGTAGTAACTTTTGTCGTTGAACAACAAAAAGCAAGTGCATCACTATTACAAAGAAGATTTAAAGTAGGTTATAATAGAGCGGCTAGAATAATTGACTTATTAGAAGAGCGTGGTATCATTGGACCTACTAATGGTAGTAAACCAAGAGAAGTGTTGGTAAAGCTAGATAATGGTGATGAGGAATAAGTATAAATAATGATTTTTTCAATTGACTATATTATAATGATAACATTGAAAGGTATAAAGGAAGTTTAAATATGAAAGATAGGGTATTAGTTGGAAGTGAGGTTATAGTTTTTTTACTTAATCATAAAAATCAAGTGTTGCTTCAAAAAAGAAGTAAATTAGAAAAGCATAATCCTAATAAGTGGTCTATATGTGCAGGTCATGTTGAAGAATATGATTCTAATTTAAAATCAGCAGTTGTTCGTGAGATTAAAGAGGAATTGGGTATTGATGTTTTAGAAGAGAAGTTGATTGAACTTAATTTAGAAGAACCTCATACTGCACATTTTTATTACACATATATCAATTTTAATAAAAAAGATTTTATTCTTCAAGAGGAAGAAGTATCAGAAATTAAATGGTATGATATTAACATGGTTATAAAGATGATGGAAAATAATGATGATTCAATAATAAATTCTCCAAGAATATTAAAATTATTAAAAATATTAAATAATAAAAAATATGTTAGATATGTATTAGAATAGAATGCTGGTGGATTTAAATATAAATTAGATGAAAGTTAATGTTGTTCCCAAATTTGAATTCTAATAGAAGTTTATCTTTTTTTAAAGAGGTGAATAGTAACTTGAAAAATACTCAACTTTATGCTATTATTATAGTGCTTAAAGAAAAGAAAGTGGGTTATGGTTATGCCAAAAACTTCATATAATGATGATGAATTTAATAGACTTATTAGTCCTATTGTTCAAAATGAAGAATATCAAAAGACAAAATTTTGTACACATCATGGCTTAAATAGATATGATCATATGGTGAGAGTAGCTTATTATTCTTACAAAATTACTAAAATACTACATCTAAATTATAAAGAAACTACTAAAGGAGCTATACTACATGACTTTTTCTTTAATGAAGAAGAAAATAATAAAGTAGTAAGATTAATAGAACATCCAGAGATGGCTTATATAAATGCTAGTAAGTATTTTGATTTATCAAGTCTAGAAGAAGATATTATAAAGACACATATGTTTCCAATTGGAAAAAAAGTTCCTAAGTATTTAGAAAGCTGGATAGTAGATTTAGTTGATGATATAGCAAGTATTTATGAAAAATCATTTATGATTAAAGTAAATATGAAGTTAAGTTTTAATTTAATAGTGATGCTATTAGTAATGTTTAGGAGATAACTTATGAATATTAGAGAATTATTACAAGGTAAGACTGATAAATTAGAGATAAATGAAGAGTTTTTCTTTACTAAAGATTGGTATCAAAATACAGATATTATAGAACTAAAAAATGTTCACTTTACTGGTAATTTAAAGAGATATTTAGATGATAGTTTTTTCTTAGAAGGGGAATATAGTGGCGATATGATTTTAAAAGATTCCATTTCACTAGAAGATGTAACCTATCATTTTTCTAATCAATTAGAAGAAGAAGTGACAGAAAAAGTAAAAAATATTGAAAATACTCTTGATATTCTTAGTGTTTTATGGGAGAATATAGTACTAGAGGTTCCCATTAGATTTAGTGAAGTAAGTGATTACTCTAAATATCAAGGGAACGGTTGGCATCTAGTAAGTGAAGAAGAATATGAAAAGGAAGAGGGAAATTTCCCATTCCGTGATTTGCTAGAAGGAAAAGAAAAGGAGTGAAGAAGATGTTAAAATTAGATATTCAATTATTTGCTGTACCTTTCAGAAAGGTATCAAAAACACGTAAGAGAATGCGTAGAAGTCACAATGCTTTAACAATGCCAGGAATGGTAGCTTGTAAAGAATGTGGTGAAATGATTAAGCCTCATCGTGCATGCCCTAAGTGTGGTAGCTATAAAGGTAAAACTGTAGTTGCTAAAAAAGAATCAACTGAAGAATAAGATCATCTACTAGGTGGTCTTTTTTGATTATATAGATAGACATGTATATTGATTTATACAAAAAAGTATTTAATCCTAATAAATCTATGAAAGGAAAGATAGCTATGTATAGTTTAAAATTATTTAATAATACCTTGGTTAAGTTTGATATGGAAAATAAGCCAACATTAAAGATTTTTAATATAAATGTTGTATCAAATGATAAAAAACTATTTCCAGAAGCTATACAAAACGAGGTTAATAGTAATACTTTAAAAGAGTTTTTGCAACAAAGAGTAGTTCCTAAAAATAGAACGTTTGTAAAAAACATTCTAGAAACACAAGGACTTGATTTTAGAGATATAAAGGGAATAATTGATATTTCAAAAGGATTAGCGTTAACAGATTGTTACTGGATTACAAAAGATGATAATTTAAAGTTTGAAGACTACAATTTATATGATAATAATTTTTCGGAGGAATTGTCATTAGTTGCCTTTACAGGCTATACATCAAAGATAAAAGGTATAGCAACTTCACCTGAATTTACAACAAACGGAGCATTACCTAAAGCATGGCGAAGAATTAACAACAATGTTTACCTGTTTAAGGGGAGTACTGCTTATTTAAAAGCTTCTAATGGTGGTAATGAACCTTATAGTGAATTTTATATTTGTCAGTTAGAAAAAGTAATGAATATAAAACATGTTGAATATAATCTTGAAAAATGGAAGGGTATGTTAGCTTCCACCTGTCCTTTGTTTACCTCTAAAAATTATTCTTATGTACCGATATATCAGGCTTCAAATTCAAATGATATAGATGATACTTATAAATGGTGTGCTAAAAATAATTATAAAGAAGAGTTTGCTGATATGATAATGCTTGATGCTCTTACTTATAACTGGGATAGACATTTAGGTAACTTTGGAGTATTAAAAGATAATACAACTGGTGAGTATGTTTCCTTTGCTCCTTTATTTGATAATGGTGCTGGATTACTTTCATCAGTATTACCGGAAGTATTAGAATCTAAAAAAGATTTTGAGTATTACTATCAAAATGATAAGGAACTTCAAAAATCAAATTATGGAGTTGATTATAGAGAGCTAGTAAAATTATATTGTGGTAAAAATCAAATTGCTAAATTAAGAAAAATAGTTGATTTTAAATTTAAAAAGCATCCTAAATATAATTTGTCAGATGAAAGATTAGAATATTTAAATTCAATGATTAATAATCGAGTAGTGGAACTTATAAATATAATTGAAGCAAAACTTAAAGAAAATAAATAAATGTGTAATTAAGAAAGTAAAAAACAAAATAAACGTAACTATCTGCTACGTTTATTTTCTTACTAACTATTGAAATTCACTGTAAATATTTATATCAAATTGATGTTGGTCATTACCAGCAGTTAATAGTTTATTATTATCTACTAAGAAATAAGTATATTCTAAAATATCTTGATTATTAGAAGTTATAGGATCATCCCATGTAAGGTCTAAATGATACCAATTACTTCCTAGATTAACACCATTCCAAACGTGTTTATCATTAGATATTTTGTAACTCTTGACCTTTAAATCTTCTAAGAATAATTCCATGGCATCAGTGTATCCTCCACAAAGACTGTAACCTTGTAGTAGGGGACCATATGCTATATCAGATTGATAATTAATAACACCATTGTCACTTCTATCTTTATCATACCTACTATGATTAATTATATAGTCATGACTTGCTTTTATCTTATCTTCTAGACTCATTGTATCAGTCCATATTATAGACTCAATTTCTCTAACTTTATTTAATACAAGAGTCTTAACATTGTCATTATAATTATGTTCAATATCAATAGTAACTTTTTTAGCTTCATCATAATTAGTAGTTATTCTTTTGAAACTGTTAAAGGGGTGAACAAAGTTATTGATAGTAGATAAAGTTTTTTGATCATCTGCTAAAGCCTTAACATTATCTAAACAACTAGTATCTTTCTTACAATAAAAAGTAAAGCTTTCTACTCCAGAGTTTAAGACTGTATAATATAAGTTTCTAACTTCTTCTTCTGTTTCTGGTGAGAAGTTATTAGTTAATGATACATAAGAAAAACTATAATCTCTTGTATAGTCATTAGATTCTGTTAAAGCAACTTCTTCCTTTGTAAAACTTTCTTTATAAAACTTGTATATCTCATTTTGATAAATATAACTACCTATAAAAAGGCCTATAAATATAATTAGTACAATAAATTTTTTCATTGGCATCTCCTTTTAATTAATTTTAACAATTATGTTATTTTCTGTCTATAATAAGTTAAAAAAGTTTAAGAAATGTTTGCACTAACCGATAATTTTTGGTAAAATTAATACGAAAGAATTAAAGGGAACGAGAGATGATATGCTCTTTTTTTTAGTAAGTAGGAGGAAAGTTTATGGCAACAGTATATAATGATGACTCAATTAAAATACTAGAAGGTTTAGAAGCTGTAAGAAAAAGACCTGGTATGTATATTGGATCAACTGATAAAAAAGGACTTCACCATCTAGTATGGGAAATAGTTGATAATGCAATAGATGAAGCGATTAATGGTTATGGTAAAAAGATAGTAATAACTATTCATGAAGATAAAAGTATAAGTGTTAAAGATGAAGGACGTGGTGTACCTGTTGGAATGCACTCATCAGGAAAACCTACTCCAGAAGTTATTTACACTGTTTTACATGCTGGTGGTAAGTTTGAAGAGTCTGGTTATAAAGTATCAGGAGGACTTCATGGTGTTGGTGGAAGTGTTGTTAATGCTTTATCTAAATGGATGGAAGTTACTATTGAACGTGATAAAGGTATTTACTTTATTAGATTTGAAGATGGGGGAAAAGTAGCCAAACCCTTAAAAAAGATAGGTACTAGTAATAAGACAGGTACTATGGTTAGATTCTTACCAGATGATACAATTTTTTCAACTATAAACTTCTCCTTTACTACTATATGTGAAAGAATGCAAGAATCTGCTTTCCTTTTAAAAGGACTAACAATAGAGGTTAATGATTTAGAAGATGATCGACATGCTACTTTTCATTATGAAAAAGGACTAGAAGAGTTTGTTGATTATCTAAATGAAGGTAAATCAACTCTTCATAAAACACTAGTTTTTGAAGGCATTAAAGACAAGATGGAAATAGATATTGCTATGCAGTATACAGATACTTATCAAGAAAATATTGTCTCTTTTGTTAACAATGTAAAAACTAGTGACGGAGGAAGTCACGAAGTTGGTTTTAAGACAGCCTTAACTCGTGTCTTTAATGACTATGCTAGAAATAATGGTTTTATCAAAGGAAAAGAAAAAGCCTTTGAAGGAAGCGATGTAAGAGAAGGACTTACTGCTATTATCAGTTTAAAAATACCAGAAGAACTATTACAGTTTGAAGGACAAACTAAAGGAAAACTAGGAACTCCCCAAGCAAGAACAGCTGTAGATGCTTTAGTTACTGAGAAATTACAGTTTTTCCTAGAAGAGAATAAAATGGTAGCTACTGATATAATTAATAAATCCTTAAAGAGTAAAACAGCAAGAGAAGCAGCTAGAAAAGCAAGAGAAGAAGCAAGAAAAGGTAAAAATAAAGTATCTAAAGAACGAGCATTATCAGGTAAGCTTTCTCCAGCTCAGAGTAGAGATAAAACTAAAAAAGAATTATTCTTAGTAGAAGGAGACTCAGCAGGAGGTAGTGCTAAACAAGGAAGAGATAGACGTTATCAAGCAATTCTTCCTTTACGTGGAAAAGTTTTAAATACGGAAAAGACTAAAGAGAGTGATATTTTAAAGAATGAAGAGATAAATACCATGATTTATACTATTGGAGCCGGATATGGTTCTAACTTCGATATAAACGATTGTGAATATAATAAAGTAATAATCATGAGTGATGCTGATGAAGATGGTGGTCATATTCAGTGTTTATTACTAACATTCTTCTATCGTTATATGAAACCGTTAATAGAAGACGGTAGACTTTATGTCGCTTTGCCACCACTATTTAAGATTCAAAGTGGTAAAAATATCGAATATGCTTATACAATTCAAGAAATGCAAGAAAAAACTAAGGATAAAAAATGTGAAGTTCAAAGATATAAAGGACTAGGTGAAATGAATGCCGACCAGTTATGTGAAACTACAATGAAACCAGGTACTAGAACTTTAATTAGAGTAAAAATAGAAGATGCTCAATTAGCAGAAAAACGTGTATCAATATTAATGGGAGATGATGTACCTCCTCGTAAAGAGTGGATTGAAGAAAACGTTGAGTTCTCCTTAGAAGATGATTATAAGATTTAGGTGATTAATAATGTATGATAGTGGCGAAGAATTTTTAAATGAACTATATAAAGATTTACATATATCAGATATAGTTATGCATACAGCAGACAAAAGTGATAGTCCAACTACTAAAATAAATAAATACTTAGCCCGTCTTGATAGAGTAGTTAATAAAGCTCATTTAAAAGAACATGACTGGAACTTATTTAAAAGCTTATGTCATAGTAAGTATGTCATTAAAGAAGAAGATATTAAAGAAGATTATATAGCTAAAAAGATTTCTTCCACTACTTCTCGTGATGAAGTAATATATAATACGATAACAGCTAGTAAAGATTCACTTGATACTTGGATAGATTTCCTTGGCAGTTTAGAAGATGAAGAAATGTGGGTAAAGTTATGGATATTTAAAGGAATTACCTCAATGGGTAACTATAACGATGATAGAAAAGCCTTTTCAAGAAGAACAAAGCATACAACTAGTCCTTTTCCTATGTTTGATCCTGTAATAACACTAGATGTAATTGATAAAGTAAAAACACTTATTAAGACAAACGATCAAGAACTAATAGATGATGCTATTACAAGTGAAAGTTTTGCTAGACTTTATGCTTACTACTTTTCAATGAAAAGAGAAGAAATACTAAAAAGAAGTAAGACTACTAATGGTGAGTGGATTCACTATGAAGGTGTAAGTGATAGAATAAGATTAAGAAGTGATATCATTGGAAAAGGTACTTTATGGTGTATTGAAAATAGAAAAGATGCTAAAGAAATATTAGAAAATGGTGTTATTGATATTTATTATTCTTATGATGAAGAAAAAAAACCAACTATTCCAAGATTAGCTATTGTTAGTAGTGATAAAAATATTAAAGAAGTAAGAGGAGTAGAACATAATCAAAATATTGAACCATTTATGGAAGATATATTAGAACGTAAACTACTTAGTTATAATTATAATGTAAAGGTAAATAAAACTTTAACTAATATAAGACGACTAACTTACTTGACGGAGAAAGAAACTTATAGTAAAAGTGATATAGAGTTTCTTTATGAGATAAAAGAAGAAATTGGTTTCTTTGGGTATGCTAAAGATGAGAGAATAGAAAAGTTAAAAGCTAAGAGAAATATGCAAAAAGATTTAGCTTACTACTTTGATTGTCAAGAAGATGAAGTAGCAATTACGAAAGAAGGTATTAAAGATAATACTATTTGTTACTATGGTGATATTAGTGAAACTAATGAAGAACTTAATATTTCTCTTCCTAAGTATGTAGTAGGGGATGTAAGATGTCCTAATTTAGTATCAACTAAAGGCTTAGAAAGATTAGAAGTAGTAACTAATGATTTATCTTTACCTAAAATAGATAGTAAGTTAGCATCATTAAAAGAAGTATGGGGTTATGATACAGCAGGTATTTTAGATAAAAAACAAGATAAGAAGATGTAGGTGATATAAATGGAAAAAACAAAAGAAATTATTGAAAAGATAAGGGAATATACCCTTGAAGATATTATGGGGGAAAGGTTTGGAAGCTATTCAAAATATATTATTCAAGAGCGTGCTATTCCTGATGCTAGAGATGGATTAAAACCAGTTCAAAGACGTATTCTATATTCTATGTATAAAGAAAAAAATACCTATGATAGACCTTATAGGAAAAGTGCTAAGACAGTAGGAGATGTTATTGGTAATTACCATCCACATGGTGATAGTTCTATTTATGAAGCCATGGTTAGAATGAGTCAAGAATGGAAGAGTAGATATCCTTATATTGATATGCATGGTAATAATGGTTCTATCGATGGTGATAGTCCAGCAGCTTATCGTTATACAGAAGCAAGACTTTCTAAGATTAGTAATGAAATGTTAAGAGATATTAATAGAGATACTGTAGAGTTTGCTCCTAACTTTGATGATAGTTTAAAAGAACCTACTGTTTTACCAGCTAGATTTCCTGCTCTTCTTGTTTATGGAACGCAAGGTATTTCCGCTGGATATGCTACTAATATACCACCTCATAACTTAGGTGAAGTAATAGATGCTGCTATTTACTTAATAGATAATAGTGAAGCAACCCTTGATGAGTTAATGAACTTTGTTAAAGGACCTGACTTCCCAACTGGTGCTATTATTGAAGGGAAAAAAGGATTACTTGATGCTTATCAAACAGGTAAAGGTAAAATAATAATTAAAAGTAAATATGAATTTGAAGAGAAGAATGGTAAAACATCTTTAGTAATTACGGAAATTCCTTATGAAGTTAATAAAGCTTTACTAGTTAAAAAGATAGATGATATAAGACTAGATAAAAAGATAGATGGAATAGTAGAAGTAAGAGATGAATCTGCTCAAGATATTAGGATTGTTATTGACTTAAAGAAAGGTGTTAATAAAGAATTTTTAGTAAACTTCTTATTAAAAAATACTGATATGCAGATAAGCTATAACTTTAATATGGTAGCAATTGTTAAGAAAAGACCTAAACTATTAGGACTTAAGAATGCTCTAAAAGCCTTTATTGATCATCAACAAGAAGTTGTTAGAAGAAGAAGTGAGTTTGATTTAGCTCATGCTAAGAAAGAACTTCATATCTTAGATGGCTTAAAGAAATGTTTATCTATTTTAGATGAAGTTATTAAAACTATTAGAGCAAGTAAAAATAAAAGTGATGCTAAAGAAAATCTTGTAAAAGAATATGCTTTTAGTTATGAACAAGCAGAAGCTATTGTAACATTACAACTATATCGTTTAACTAATACTGATGTAGTAGAACTAGAAGAAAGATGTGCCGTCCTAGAAAAGATAATTGCATCTCTTACTGCTATCTTAGAAAATGAAAAAATACTTAAGAAAGTAATGAAAGAAGAACTAAAGAAAGTAAAGAGTGAGTATAATAAGGAACGTATCACTGAGGTTAGAGATGAAGTTACCGAAATTAAACTAGATACAACTGCTCTTATTCCTAAAGAAGATACTATTGTTACTATTAGTAGAGAAGGATATATTAAAAGAACATCTATTCGTAGTTATAGTGCTAGTGATATTAAAGAACCACTACTTAAGGAAAACGACTACTTACTAGGGGAGTTTAAGATGAAGACTACTGATACTTTATTAGTATTCACTTCATTTGGTAACTATTTATACATCCCTGTTCATACGATTAATGACTTAAAATGGCGTGAACTTGGAAAACACGTTAGTAACTTAGTACCACTTCAAGAAGATGAAGAAATAGTAACTGCTATACCAGTAAGTGACTTTAATGATAAGAAAAATATTATTTTAGCTACTAGTCAAGGTATGATAAAAAGTACTAGTCTAGCTGACTTTAAACTTACAAGATACTCTAAAGCTACTAGCTGTATGAAACTTAAAGATAATGATAGGTTAATAGCAGCTTTCTATGATATTAAAGATGAAATCTTTATTGAGACTAGTAAAGGCTATGGTTTATGGTTTAGTAAAGAAGAAATACCAGTAGTAGGAATTAAAGCAGGAGGCGTAAAAGCTATAACTTTAAAAGATGATAGTGTTACCTCTATTCTAAACTTTAATGAGTCAGACAATAAATACTTAGCTGTTGTAACTGATAAAGGAACAGGTAAGAGAATGCATCTAAAAGACTTTGATAAAACAACTAGAGCAAGAAGAGGTCTACTTACGATAAGAGATGTTAAGACAAACCCATATCATGTAGTAGCAGCATTCTTCTTAAGTCCAAAAGAAGAAATAGGTCTAAAGAATGGGGAGATTACTTACTACAAGGGAAGTGACCTTACTATCGCTGATAGATATTCTACTGGTTCTACTTTAAGAAAAGGTGGCGTAGATACTGCTTTCAAAGTAGTAGAGTTAAATGATATAAATAATCAAGCAGAAGAAATAGAAGTATTAGAAGTAGAAAAACCTGATTTAGAAAAGTTAGATGCTAGACTTATGACTATAGATGATTTTTTAAATGATAACAATTAAAAAAAGTGTCCAAGGACGCTTTTTCTGTTATATAACCTAGTTTTCTAACATACTATTTATTAGGTGAAGAATATGTCAAAAGAAAGTTTTAAAAGTTTTATTAAAGATAGACCAGAACTAGCTAATAGTGTTTTAAAAGGAAAAAGTACTTGGCAAAGTTTATATGAATTATATGATATATATGGAGAAGATTCTACTGTTTGGAATCAGTTTAATTCTACTAATCAATTAGAAAGCACTAAGACTGGAAACTTTCAAGATATAGTTAATATTTTTAAAAATATGGATTTAGAAACTCTACAAAGAGGGGTTAATGGGTTAGAAAAAGCGGTTAGTTTATTAAGTGATTTAACTAGTAAGGATGAACCAGTTGTAAATACTTATCAAGAACGACCTATTAATAAATATTATGAGGACTAATGCAGATAGAAACTAAATTAAGAATAAAGAGTAATCCCTATCTTTATAAATATTTACAAGAAAATTCTTATTGGTATAAATATTTAAATAGAAATCCATCATTTTTAAACCAAATGGAAGATGAGATGAAAACTGCTTATAAATTAACAACTAAGGATAGAATAGATAAGATTAAAGATACCTTATCTTTTGCTCAATCATTTATTGATATTATTAACTAATAGTTTTCTTAGTGTTTTTTCTGTTTCTTTATAATAAATTCCATTTTCTAAATTATTGTTATTTATATAAAATTCATAATTAAGTTGTTCTCTAACATTTAATAAAGCCATTATTGGTAAAGGACTTAGTAAACTTTCTAACTGAATATCTGCATAGGTACTTTTAGCCAAAGCTTTTTAACCATTATCAATAATATCACCATTTTCAATATTTGCTAAAATATTTTCCATACAAAGACTTATATATACTCTGTCTTGTTCCTCTTTATTAATAAAATCATCTACCATATTAAATAGAATTTTCTAATTGTTCAAAATATTTTAATGATTTCATAATAGTCACCTCGTAATGACTATTATAATAATGTCAGGTAAAATCATATTTATCTAATTGCAAGATTATTTTTCTCAATTCTTTTATATCAAAAATAGAAGAATTTTTTTTATATTTGGTTAAAATGTTCAGTCTAGTTACTTTTTAAAAAAATAAATATATGGTATAGTATCTATAGAGAAATGGTGATGTTTATGAAGGATTTTAAAGAGAAACTTTCTTTAGTGCCAGAACTACCGGGAAGTTACCAAATGAAAAATAAAGATGGGATAATTATCTATGTAGGAAAAGCTAAAAATTTGAAAAGAAGATTAAAAAGTTATTTTACTAGAACGGTAACAGGAAAGACAGCTATGTTAGTAGAAGATATAGATGACTTTGAATATATTGTTACTAGTAGTGAGCTAGAATCACTTATCCTTGAAATAACTTTAATAAAAAAATATGATCCTAAATATAATATCCTTTTAAAAGATGATAAAACTTATCCTTATATAGAATTAACTAAAGAGAAGTATCCTAGGCTAAAAGTAGTTCGTAATGCCAGTAGAAAGACTAATCATAAACTATTTGGACCCTATCCTAATGTAGCAGCAGCTAGAAAGACTGTTTTAATGCTAAATAGACTTTATCCTTTAAGAAAGTGTGAACATCTAAAGAAAAGAGAATGCTTATATTATCATATCCATGAGTGTTTAGGTTACTGTGTAAAGGAAGTAGATCCTAAAGCTGTTTTTGAAATGACAGAAGAGATAACTAGATTTTTAAATGGTAATAGTAGGGAAATAGTAGAAAAAATAAAAAGTGAGATGGATAAAGCTAGTGAAAAATTAAACTTTGAGCGGGCACTAGAACTTAAAAATATGTTAGATGATATAAATGTTACTTTAACTAAGCAAAAAATAGATCTAAAGAATAACTATAATCTTGATTTATTTGCTTTTGCTAAAGAAGAAAATTATTTATCAATAACCGTATTTTTTATAAGAGATGGATTGTTATTTGGGAGAAGTCATGATTTGCTATCTTCATTTGGAGAAGTCTCTGAGGATTTATTGAGATATATAATTAACTTCTATGAAAAAAACTTAAAACCAAAAGAGATATTAGTACCGGATGAGGTTGATACTGATTTATTAAGTGAATACTTAAAAGTTAAAGTTAATATTCCTAAAAGGGGTGACTTAAAGAAATTACTTGATCTAGCTTGTGAAAACGCTAATATCTTATTAAAAGAAGAAATAGAAAAAGAAAAGAGGGATGATGACTTAAAGAGAAAAGCTTTAAAAGAATTATCTAGTCTACTTGGAAAAGATATTTCAGTAATGGAAAGTTTTGATAACTCTCATTTATTTGGTACTTACTATGTAGGGGCTATGGTTGTCTTTCAAGATTTTGTTCCTTTAAAGAATAGATGGCGTAAATATAAAATTAAGAGTGAAGTAAAAGATGATTTAGGAGCAATGCGAGAAGTAATATATCGAAGATATTTTAAGGCTATTATGGAAAATGATTATCTACCAGATTTAATTGTAATGGATGGAGGAGAGACTCAGGTTGCAGTTGCCAAAGAGGTACTTAAATCATTAAATTTATCTATTAAAATAATAGGACTAAAGAAAGATAATCATCATAAGACTAGTGTTATAATAGATGAAGATAATAATATTTTAAAGGTTAGTAAAGATAGTCCTTTATTTATTTATCTTGCTAAGATTCAAGAAGAGGTTCACCGTTTTGCAATAACATATCATAGAAATTTAAGATCACAAGGATTATTTGCTTCATATTTAGATATGGTAGAAGGTATTGGTGAGGTTAGAAAAAAAGAATTACTAAAAAAATATGGATCACTTAAAAAAATAAAAGAAGCCTCACTTACATCTTTGGAAGAAATACTACCAAAAGATGTGGCAGAAAACTTATATAATGTATTAAGAAATGAGGGAGAAGAATGAATAAAAAGGGTTTTACAATGATTGAATTAATGGCTGCAATAACCTTACTGGGAATAATGTCAACTTTAGCTGTTGTGTCCGTTTCTAAATATTTAAATAAGGCTAGAAATACAGCATATAAGGATTATGAGAAAACCTTAGAAGGGGCTGCTACTAACTATTTTTTAGATCATACAGGATTGCTTCCTGAAATTAACGATCCTAATGGTACTAAAGTTTTAGCTACAACTCTAATTAATGAAGACTATTTAGAAAATATGAAAGATCCAACAAATGAGTCTTTTAATTGCAATAATGATAGTTACGTTATAGTAACAAGAAAAGATAATGTTGGTTTTAATATGGATTTAGAATATAGGGTTTGTTTAGTATGTAGTAAATATAAAAGTAGTAGTTGTGGGGGATAAAGATGAGTAAAATACAGGTAATGAATGATGATTTAGCTAATAAAATAGCAGCAGGAGAAGTAGTAGAGAGATGCTTAAATGTTGTTAAAGAGTTAGTAGAAAATAGTATTGATGCTAAAAGTAGTAAAATAAGAGTAGCATTAAAAGATTCTGGTATTCTTGAAATAACAGTAGCAGATGATGGAGTGGGTATGGATGAAGATGATGCTACTTTAGCATTTTCAAGACATGCTACTAGCAAATTAAAGAGTTTAAATGATTTGTTTCATATTGCATCATTAGGTTTTAGGGGAGAAGCTCTTCCCTCTATCGCTTCCGTTTCTAAAGTAGAATTAAGAACTAGTACTAATGATGTTGGTACTTATCTTTACTTAGAAGGGGGACAGTTAATCAAGAAAGAGAGATATCCTTTAGAAAAAGGTACTACTATTACAGTTAAAAATTTATTTTATAATACTCCTGTTAGATTAAAATACTTAAAAAGCTTATCAACAGAGTTATCTTTAATAATAGACTATATGAATAAGATGGCTTTGTCATATCCAAATATAAAATTTATTCTAGAAAATAATGATAAAGAACTACTTAATACAACAGGAGATGGCAACTTATTAAAAGTAATTTATGCGGTATATGGAATAGATGTTGCTAAAAAGATGATAGAGATAAATGGGGAGAATGATGACTATGTAATTAGTGGTTATGTCTCTTATCCCGAAGCTGCTAAAACATCAAGAAATGTTATGACTACTCTTGTTAATGGTCGAGTTATTAAAAATCAAGCTTTAAATAGAGCAATACTAGACACTTATCATACTTATATACCTAAAGATAAATATCCAGTTATCGTTATCAATGTTGCTGTAGATCCAATACTAGTAGATATAAATATTCATCCTCAAAAGATGGATATAAAGTTTTCTAAGTTAGATGAACTATTGAATCTAGTTACTAGTTTGATTGAAAAGAAACTAAAAGAAATATTATTAATACCACATGCTAGTGTTAGAAATATCGAAACTATTTATGAGGTAGAAGACTCACTTCCTCTAGAGAAACCTAAAAGTATCTTTGATGATGATAATGATATAAAAATAGAAAAAGAAGTAGAAGAAGTAAGTTTTGATTTTCAAGCCGATAGTGAAGTAATAACTAATAATGAAGTAGTAAAAGAAGAATATCGTATTAAAAAGATGCATCCTTTAGGTATTATTCATAAGACTTTTATAGTAGCAGAAAATGAAGAAGGGATGTATTTAATTGATCAGCATGCAATAGCAGAGAGAATTAACTATGAGAAGTTTATGAAAGAGTTAAGTAAAGAAAATAAAGATACTACTGATTTATTAGTACCAATAAAATTAGAATATCCAAAAGATGAGTTTTTAAAGATAAAAGAATACTTAGATGTATTAAAAAGTATTGGTGTTTATTTAGAAGAGTTTGGAGATCATACCTTTTTAGTAAGACGTCATCCAACATTTATTTATAAAGGAAGAGAAAAAGACTCTATTGAAAAGATTATATCTATTCTGCTTGAAAAAGGAACATTTTCTAAAGAAAAGTTTATTGAGAAAACGGCTACTACCTTAGCATGTCGTTTAAGTATTAAAGCAAATGACTATATATCACTAGAAGAAGCTGATTACTTATTAGAGACTATTAGAACTTGTGAAAATCCTTTCACTTGTCCTCATGGTAGACCAACTATTATTACTTATAGTAACTATGAACTTGAAAAAATGTTTAAACGAGTAATGAATTAGAAAGGACTAAATATTTATGATTATTGCAATTGTGGGACCAACTGGTATTGGTAAGACAGCTCTTAGTATAAGTCTTGCTAAACACTATAATGCCGAAATAATTAACTTTGATGCGATGCAAGTCTATGAAAAAATGGATATTGGTACTGCTAAAGTTACTAAAGAAGAAATGGATGGCGTAGTTCATCACTTACTATCCTATGTCAATGTTAATACTAATTATAGTGTTTATGATTATCAAAAAGAAGCTAGAAGTTTAATAGATAAATTATTAAAAGAAAAGAAAAATATCATTATGGTAGGAGGAACAGGACTATATTTAAAAGCTACTTTATATGACTATCGTTTTAGAGAAGAAGACAATTCTACTTGTTATGATGATTTATCTACTGAAGAGTTATTAAAAAGGATGAGTAAATATAACTATGTACCAAAAGATAAAAACAATAAAAGAAGACTAGTAAGAGAACTGAAAAAATTAGAAAATAATATAGATATAGATAATAATGGTGATAAACTATTATATAATGCTAAAATAATAGGACTTACTACTGATAGAGAAACACTATATGATAGAATTAATAAAAGAGTAGATATAATGATAGAAAATGGTCTAGTAGATGAGGTTAACTCTTTAAAAGAATCATTTACTACTTCTAAAGCTTTAAAAACAGCAATAGGATATAAAGAGTTTATTCCATACTTTAATAGTGAAATTACACTTGATGAAGTAATAAATAAAATAAAACAAAACTCTAGACATTATGCTAAAAGACAATATACTTTCTTTAATAATCAATTACCAGTTATTTGGTATCATAGTGATTTTACTAATTTTAATAATACAATTAATAATGTTATAAAAGATTTAGATAAAGAGTAGTTATTAATGAAAAGATACATTAAATAATTATTAGAATCAAATTCCATCGATTTGATTCTTTCTTTATTTTTTGCTATTATATGATGGAGGTGAAGAAACGTGCAGGTATTGGTGTTAGCTAATAATAAGGATAAAGACTTTTATCAAAATAGTATGGCAGATGGTTATATATTTCCTTTAAAAGATTATTCGATGGATTATGAGATTAAGTTTACTCTTGAAGAGATAGAAAGTTTAAGAAACATTAATAAGAAATGCTTTATAGTCATTAATAGAATGTTCTTTGAAAGTGATTTAGATAATTTAGATAAGATATTGTCTAAGATAGATACAATGAATATAGATGGAATACTTTACTATGATGACTCTATATTAGAACTAAAAATAGAAAATGACTATAATATAAACTTATATATTAATAAAAATTATATGATGACTAATTCTTCCACTATAAATTTTTATCATAAGTATGGTGTTAAAGGAGTAGTATTATCTAATGAAATAACTTTAGATGAGATAAAAATGATAAGAGAAAATACTAAGTTAGAGATAATGCAATTAATAATTGGTTATCCAGTTGTAGCTACTAGTAGAAGAAGTTTAAATACTAATAGTGGTAATTTAGAAAGACTAGAAGTTATTGAACCAAAGTCTAGACAACACTATAAATTAATAGAAGATGAATTTGGTACTAGTTTTATCTCTTTAAAGAGATTTAATGGTTGTAAGTATTTAAAAGATATGAATTTAGATTATGGAATAGTTTATCAAGATGATTTAGATAATGATACTGTTAATAAGCTTGTAGGAGATATTAAAACAAATAATATTAAAGAAATAGATGAGTTAGTAGGATGTAATAGAGGATTTTTAAATAGAAAGACTATATATAAGGTGGTACGATGAAAAGAATTGAGTTATTAGCACCAGCTGGTGATTTAGAAAGATTAAAAGTAACCTTGCTATATGGAGCGGATGCTGTTTATTTAGGGGGAAGAAAACTAGGACTTAGAGCGAATGCTACTAATTTTACTAAAGAAGAATTAAAGGAAGGGTGTAGTTTTGCTCATAACCTTAAAAAGAAAGTCTATGTAACTTTAAATATCTTTTTTCATGATAGTGATAGAGAAGATTTAGATAGTTATATTGATGAATTAGTATGGTGTGGAGTAGATGCTTTTATTGTAAGTGATCCATACTTAATAGAGTATTTAGCAAGTAAAGGATTAGAAGCTCATGTATCTACCCAGGCATCTATTACTAATAGTAAGGAAGCATTGTTTTATAAAAGATTAGGAGCTACTAGAGTGGTACTTGCTAGAGAATTAAATAAAGAAGAAATAAAATCTATAATTGATAAGACTGGATTAGAAGTTGAAGTGTTCTTACATGGAGCAATGTGTACTTGTTTTAGTGGTAGATGTGCCCTATCTAATTATATAACTAATAGAGATGCTAATAGGGGAGGATGTGCTCAAGTTTGTCGTTTTGCGTTTGCAACTTTAGATAACAAAGTCTTTACTATGGCTACTAAGGACTTAAATATGTCAGAGTATTTAAAAGATTTGATAGAACTTGGTGTAACATCACTAAAGATAGAAGGAAGAATGCGGTCAATTTATTATCTAGCTAGTGTGGTTGGTAGTTATAGAGCTTTAATAGATGCTTATTATAGTGGTAATTTAACAAGTGATTTTGCTAGTAAATATATGAAAATATTATCATCAGTGGCAAATAGAGAAAGTACTAGTCAGTATTTCTTAAGAAAAGCAGATAATACTGATCAGTATTATACTGGTAGACAAGAAGTATCTAATCAAGAATATATTGCTGTTATAACTGGTTATGATAGTGTTAATAAGGCTTTAGTTATAAGAGAGAGAAACTATTTTAAAGTGGGGGATACGATTGAAGTGTTTTCACCAGATGGTAGAAGTTATCAGTTTGTTTTAGAAAAATTATTAGATGAAAGTAATAACTCTATTCAAGTAGCAAGACATCCTGATGAATTATTAAAAATACCATTTCCTGAAAAGTTATGTGAATATTCTATGATTAGATTAATTAAGAAGGGTTAAAGATGAATGAGAAGAAGATAAAAGATAATTTTTTAAATAAAGAAAAGTATTTAAGTAAGTATGCCACTAAGAGTAGTGAAGCCATTAGATTAAGAAGTGAAATTGAAGATATTAGACCACCATACTTTCATGATATTGATAGAATAATCCATGCCTTATCTTATAGTAGATATATGGATAAGACTCAAGTCTTTTCAGAATGTGAAAATGATCATATCAGTAGAAGAATGGTTCATGTTCAATTAGTTAGTAAAACAGCAAGAACGATAGGTAGAGCCCTTAATCTTAATGAAGACTTAATAGAAGCAATTGCTTTATCTCATGATATAGGACATACTCCTTTAGGACATAGTGGAGAAGCAATGCTAGATGAGATTTGTAAGAGTGAGTTAAATACTTCTTTTGCTCATAATATTCAAGGAGTTTATTATTATATGAGACTTACTAATACTAATTTAACTGTTCAGGTATTAGATGGCATTATGTGTCATAATGGTGAGTTAGTAAGTGAAGTTTATGAGCCAGTTAAGAAAACTAAAGAAGAGTTTCTTAAAGAATTTAATGAAGCTTTTGTTGATGTTAAGAAAAGTTTAAAATATCATCCAATGACACTAGAAGGTTGTGTTGTTAGAATAAGTGATGTTATTGGTTATATTGGTAGAGATATAGAAGATGCTATTATCTTAGGAAAAATAAAAAGAGAAGATATTCCTAAAGAAATAACTGATATACTTGGTAGTACTAATAGAGAAATTATGAATACTATAATATTAGATATAATCAATAATAGTCTAGATAAACCATATATTAAGATGAGTGAAGAAGTTTATAAAGCCTTATTTATGTTAAAAGATTTCAACTATAATCATATTTATAAGTATTCTTTAACTAAAGATGAATATGATAGATATAGTAAAGGGATGAAAGATATTTATCATAGATATTTATTAGATATTGAAAATGATAATATTGACAGTCTAATTTACAAAGATTTTTTAGCTCATCAAAGTCCTAATTATTTAACTAATACTAGTAATAAACAAAAAGTAATTGACTTTATAGCGGGTATGACTGATGACTATTTTGTTGAGCAAATTAGTTGAAAATACTTGCTATTTTTTCTGTTTTGTGCTAAAATCTTAGTCATATTGATAAGCAAGGGTGCTTATCATTAAAATTTGTTAATGAGGTGAAAATTATGGGAAATAAAAAAATAATATATTTAACAGAAGAGGGATTAAAAGATTTACAAGCTGAACTTGATGATTTAATCAATGTTAAAAGACCAGCTAATATCTTATCTATAAAAGAAGCTCGTAGTTTAGGAGATTTATCTGAAAATGCTGACTATGATGCAGCTAAGAATGAACAAGCACAAATCGAAGGAAGAATTAAGACTATTGAAAAGATGCTTGAAAATGTCGAGATAATTAAAGATGTACCAAAAGATAAAGTAGGGCTTGGTAGTACTGTAGGTATTAAGTATGTGGATGATCCAGATGATACTGATGAATACAAAATAGTAGGTAGTCAAGAAGCTGATCCATTTGAAGGAAGAATTTCTAATGAAAGTCCAATTGCTAAAGCTTTAATGAATCATAAATTAGGAGATATTATAACAGTTGAAAGTCCTAATGGAAATTACGAAGTAGAAATTACAGCAATTAAATAGTAGTTCTTTACAATATATTTAGATAATGATATATTATTGCTGTATTAAGTGAAGAAATCTTCATATAATAATAATGTCACTTTTAGTGGGTGACTTAGTAAATGATTTCGCTTGTGGTTGGCGCGAATAATAAATCAGACCATTTCGTTAAATAATTTCGCTTGTGGTTGGTGCGAATAATAAATCAGACCATTTTGTAAATTAGGCATTACGCGGTTGTGTAATGTCTTTTTACTTTGAAAAAAATTAGTAAAAAAATAACTCTAGATGTAGACCTAGAGATATTATTACTTTTCTTTTTGATTAATTCCAACCATTCCACCAAAAGCTGATGTTATTAAGAGTAGTAGAAAATAAATAGTCATTTTTAAATTAAAACCTTGTTTAGTAAGACTTGTTATAATAATAAATATAATAACCGTTAAAGCTCCAATTTTAGCTCCTTCTAAATAACCTTTTTCTCTAGCAGTTTTAGCAAAGGATTTGGTAGTGAAAAATAAAGAAAGAATAGGAAGTATTAGTTTAAAGATATTATAGATACTATTAGGTATGATATTAAAATAATAAAGAAGGGTAATAAGGATAGAACCGATAATAATAACTAGAAAGTTAATTAGTAATATTTTTAAAAGAGATTTAAAATAGCTCATGTTTATCACCTAATAAAGATTATGTGTAAATAAATAAAATATGAAAGCTTTACTAAGACTTAAAAAAATGGTAGAATAAGTTTAAGTAATTGTAGTGAGGTGAAATATATGAAAGACAAAACTATGTTATTTCAAATTGAATCAAAAAATAGTAAGGAAGTACAAAAGGTACTTAAAGAAGTATATCTATCATTGAAAGAGCGAGGTTATAATCCGACTGATCAAATAGTAGGATACTTAATTAGTGGTGATTTAGGTTATATTTCTAGTTATCAAGATGCAAGAAGAAAGATGCAATCACTTGATCGCAGTAAAGTTGTTGAAGTTTTATTAGATAACTTCTTAAGGGGATAATTTTGCGTTATTTAGGACTTGACTATGGTACTAAAACAGTAGGTTTAGCAGTTTCTGATCGAACTGGCTTTTTAGCTAGTAATTATGGAGTCATTCGTTATAGTGATACTAGTGAAATCTTTAAAGAATTAGAAAGAATAATAAAAGACGAGAAGATAGAAGCCTTTGTTTTAGGATATCCTAAGAATATGAATAATACTTGTGGCAAACGAGTAGAAGAAACATTAATATTAAAAGAGGAACTAGAAAAAAAGTTTAGCTTACCAGTTTTTCTTATGGATGAAAGATTATCAACAACTGAAGCTGAAAAGGTACTGTTACTAGGTGATACTAGTAGAAAGAAAAGAAAAAAAGTAATAGATTCAGTAGCAGCTACAATTATATTACAAACTTATTTAGATATGAAAGGAAATAGTAAAAATGGAAAATAAAAATCAATTTACATTAATCGATGAAGAAGGAAAAGAAGTAGTATATGATGTGTTATTCACATTCGATAGTGAAGAAACTAATAAAAGTTATATAGTATATACTGATAATACATTAGATGAAGATGGAAATATTCAAGTATATGCTAGTACTTATCAAAAAGGAGAAGGAACTAGTGCAAAACTTGATCCAATTGAGACTGATAAAGAATGGAAGATAATTGAAACTATTCTTAATACTATTCAAGAAACAGTAAAAGATAAAGAAGAAAATGCTGAATAATAAACAAAAAGAATAAAAAGAAAGACTGTGTGAGTAGATGCGTAAAATTGCAATAATATTTTTGATAATAGGAGTGTTACTCCTTGGAATGTTTGGGTTATATCAGTATCAAGTTAGTCCTACTGATAAAAGTAGTAATGCTAAAGTAGAAGTAGTAATAAAACAAGGAATGAGTACTAGTCAAATAGCTAGTTTATTGAAGAAGAAGTATCTGATAAGGGATGAATTCTTTTTTAAAGTGTATATGAAACTTAATAGAAGAGATAGTATTAAGGCTTCAACTTATTATTTAAGTAAAAATATGAGTTTAGATAATATTGCATCACTGCTTGAAAAAGGGGCTTCTAATACGGATATATCTATTACTTTTAAAGAAGGTAAAACTATTAAAGATTATGCTAAATTATTAAGTGAAACAACTAATATTAGTGAAGATGAATTCCTTACTAAGATGAAAGATAAAACATACCTAACTAGTTTAATAAAGTCTTATTGGTTTTTAACTGATGCTATTTTAGATAGTAATATTTACTATGGATTAGAAGGGTATTTAGCACCTGATACTTATAACTTTAAAGATAAAGATGTAACAGTGGAAGAAGTTATTAAAACTTTACTTGATCAAGAAGAAAAGAATCTTTCTCCTTATAAAGATACATTAAATAAAATGAATGTTCATGAAGTGTTGACACTTGCATCTATTTCTGAACTAGAAGGATTAAAAGATACTGATAGAAAGCTAATAGTAGGAGTATTTCAAAATAGACTTAGTAAGGGAATGAATCTTGGAAGTGATGTTACTACTTATTATGCTTTTAATCAATCAATGGATAAAGATTTAACTAGTGAAATGTTTAATACTTATAATCCTTATAATACTAGAAGTAGTGCCATGGCTGGTAAGCTTCCCGTAGGACCTATTTGTAACCCATCAAAGGAAAGCATTTTAGCTAGTATTAATCCAACAAAGTCAGATTATTACTATTTTGTAGCAGATAAAAATGGAAATGTTTATTATACTAAGACTAGTAGTGAACATAGTGCTAAAGTAAAAGAACTAAAAGAAAAAGGTGATTGGATATGGTAGATGAAACCTATCAAATAATTAAAGAAATAAAAGATTATGCCAAGGAAAACAAAGTACCGATTATGGAAGATGCAGGAATTGACTTTTTAACTAATTTCATAATTAAAAATCAAAGAGTTAAAGTCTTAGAAGTTGGTACTGCTATTGGTTATTCGGCTATTATGATGGCTTTATGTAATAAAAACTTGAAAGTAACTAGTATCGAACGTGATAGTGAACGTTATATGGAGGCTTTAAAGAATATTAAGAGGTGTAAACTAGAAGATAGAATAACTTTAATCTATCAAGATGCTTTAAATGTTAGACTTGATGATACTTTTGATCTTATCTTTATAGATGCTGCTAAAGCTCAGAGTCAAAAATTCTTTGAGTTATTTGAAAGAAATCTAACTAAAAATGGCTATATTATAACTGATAATATGTATTTTCATGGTTTAGTTAATAAAAATGAAAAAGAAATAGAAAGTCGTAATGTAAGAGGAATAGTAAGAAAGATTAAAGATTATATTGCCTTTTTAAAAAATAATGAAAATTATGAGACAGTTATTCATGATATAGGAGATGGAATTGCTGTAAGTAAGAAAAAAGAAAGGTGATTTTATGGAATTGTTAACTACAATAAGTGATACTTGTTCAGATGCTGCTCTAGCTCGTGGTATAACAATATTTCATACAGGTATGACTTGGGTTTGCGTAATAGTACCAATTCTTTTAATTCTTTCATTAGCTATTTCTCTTTTATCTATGACAATTAATCCAAATCAAAAAGACGGGATGAAAAAGATTTGTAAAAAAGTAGGAGCAGCAGTTATTATTTTTCTTATACCAGCATTTTTAAATGTAGTAATGAATCTACTTTCTTATGCATCCTTTAATCAAAGTGAGATTTTTAATTTCTCTACCTGCTATAAAGTGGCAGTAGCAGCTAATAAAAAGATTGGAACAGGAAACTATGAGTCTGGTCTTGGGACAGCTCCAGGAAAGGGACTTAGTGGTATGTTTGGTGACTTATCTGGTTTAAAAAACTATACTAGTGGTGCTGATAGTTCAACTAGTACTAGCAAAGGTGATGGTGGCATACTAATAGTAGCTGGTCACTCTTATGCGCCGTATTGTCATAAAGTAGAAGAATGCCGTGAAGAAAATGGGACTTATGTAGAACCAACAGAAACGAGAAAGCTTGCTAAGCTTTTAAAAAGTGAACTTGATGAAATGAATTTAAAGGCATCTATTGCTAATGAAATGTTAGGGGGAACAGATGCTAAAATGAATAGGTCATTGCATGTAGAAATGCGTCTTAATTCTCAAGAATTTAAAGATAATGAAGCTAAATTCAAAAAATTTACTCATGTAATTGAAATTCACTTTAATGCCGTTGATGGACCAGTCAAAGCAAATGGAACTTTGCTTATGCAAGGAGCAGCTGGTATATCAAAAGTAGATCAACAACTTAAAGATGCTGTTGTTAAATATACAGGTAAAGCTAATGGTAATATAGCAAGAGGCTTACAAAATCAAAGATACTTTCAAAATTTAGGTATTCCCATGACTTATATTGAAGTTGAATTTTATGATAATCATTCTGCTATGGCAAAATATGAAAAGAATAAAGAAAAGATAGCTCATGAGTTAGCTTTAGTATTTAAGAATAATTATGGTAGTAAAATATCAAGATAGGAGAAATTATGGAATTTGAAGAGAAAAAGTTAAAAATCAGAAGATATATAATTATAGGTATAGCTATTATTGGAGTTCTTATATTTATAATATCATTAATAAAAATAGTAAATAAAGATAAAGTAAAGTCATCTAACTTTGTTAAACAATCGGCAAGTTACACCATACCAGGTACTAAAATATCTTCTTATTTACCAACTGTTACTATTGATGGAGCTGATACATCGCAAGTAAATAGCGAGATTAAAGCTGACTATGATGAAGTAGTAGCAAGCGGTAATTCTTCTTTTAATTATCAGTATAGTGTTAATAATAACTATTTTTCCCTAGTAACGATAACTTTATTGGTAGATGAAGAAACTAATTATACTTATCCAGTATTTAAGACTTATAATTTTTCTTTAAGTACTAATAGATTAGTAGATGATAGTGAACTACTTGCTGCTTTTAATAAAAATGAAGATGATGTTTCTACTACTTTAGAAAGTAAACTTAAAGAATATTATCAAGGGGAATTAGATAATTACTATTTAGATAAAAGTGAATGTGATTATAGTTGTTTCTTAAATAGAAGAAAAGTTGATTCTTATGATGATGATAATTACTTATATGTAGAAGATAATACCCTAAAATTCTTTCATGGTTTTATGATATTTTCAAATATTGGGGAAGAAAAATTTTATAAAGATGAAAACTTTTTATATACAGTAGAGTAGGTGATAGAATGGTAGCATTAATAACAGGAAGTACTGGTGGACTTGGAAAAGCAATCGCTTTTTCTTTAGCAGAAGTTGGTTTTGATCTAATTCTTCATTATCATAATGATGAAGTGGGAGTACTTAACCTAGCAAGTGATATTAGAAATAAATATAAAAGAAATGTAAGAATGTATAAAGCTGATTTAGCTAGTGAAGATGAAATAGATAAGATGGTAAGTGATATAAAAGAAAATTATTTTTCTTTAGATGTATTAGTAAATAATGCAGCTATTTCAAAAGATACAGATTTGTTATTAAAAGAAAAAGAAGAGTTTTTAAATGTCTTAGATATTAATTTAGTAGCACCATTTCTTCTTTCTAAAAAATTATCTTCTTTACTAATAGATGCTAGTGGTACAATAATAAATATTTCTTCTAATAATGCTTTAGGAGAAAATTATCCAGAAAGTATTGACTATGATGCTTCTAAGATAGGTCTTATTTCTCTAACTAGTAATTTAGCTAAATACTTTGCACCAACAGTTAGAGTAAACTGTGTTTGTCCTGGGTGGATTAAGACTAAGATGAGTGAAAGCCTTGATAATGATTTCGAACAAAAAGAAAAAGATAGAATACTCTTAAATAGGTTTGCTACTTCAGAGGAGGTTGCTAATGTAGTTACTTTTTTAGCAAGTAATAAAGCAAGTTATATAAATAATGCGATTATTAGAGTTGATGGAGGGATAAGATGATAAAATTTTTAGTAGATCTTAATAGTGCATGTTCTGATTATGCTATAGCAGGAACACTAAGTCTTCTTCATCAGATATTTAAAATTGTTTGTGTAATAGTACCAATAATTTTAATTGTTTTTGCTAGTATTAATATGGGAAAACTAATGATTAATCCAGATGATAAAAAAGGAATAGGTAATATTGCTAAGAAGATAATGGCTGCTATCATTATCTTCATCGTTCCCAATTTTCTAGATATAGTAGTTCATTTTAATACTCTATCTGATACGACAGAAACTAACTTTAGTGTTCTTAGTTGTCTTACAAATTCAGAAAACTCATCAAAATCTATTGGACTTGCCATTTATAATGAAGGAGCAGGAACAGAAAAGGGAACAGGACTTGGTGGTATGTTTGGTGATTTATCTGGTCTTAAGAATTATACTAGTAGTAGTGATAGTAGTAGCAGTGATGTAGCAGGAGATGGGGCACAAAAACTAATAAATATAGCAAAAAAAGAAATAGGTAATAATGAACGTGCTGGGACTCATATGAAATATGAAACTTATATGGGATTTAGTGGTAATGCTCCATGGTGCGCTATGTTTGTATCTTGGTGTGCTAATCAAGCTGGTTTTATTGAGTCAGGAATAATTCCTAAATATGCCGCTTGTCGTAGTGGAGTTTCTTGGTTTCAAAATAAAAATGCTTTTCATAAAGAAGGAAGTGGGTATACTCCACAACCAGGTGATATTGTTTTCTTTGGACCAAATGGAGGATCTCACACTGGAATTGTAGTAAAATCAGATGCTAATAATGTCTATACGATTGAAGGAAATACTAGTGATATGGTAGCAGAAAGAACAAGACCTAGAGCTACTGGTTATGTTTATGGCTATGGAACCCCAGCATATTAATAAGAAAGGAATAAAAAGATGTTTGGACAAATTGAATTTAACGAAGAAGAAAAAATTAAGTTAAAGAAAACAATCTTGATTATTGGCGGATTAGTAGTTTTTGCTATAATTATATCTTTATATACGTCAACATTTAAAAACGATGCTATTAAAACAATTAAAATTAATAAAAGTAAAGCTCTTATCTATACAACTAAGGAAAGAGTAATAGATGGTAAAAAAAGTGAAGTACCATATATTAATATGAAGGGTAAAGATATAGCAAAACTAAATCAAGATTTAGAAGAATTTGTAAATAAGTATTATAATAATCCAACTAGTATTATTTCTTATACTTATGATGTTAGTGATAAGATATTATCACTTGTTGTAAAAGTAGCTTATTTTGATAAAGTGTATTATCCTGACTTTAGAACCTATAATATTAATCTTTCTGATTTGTCAGTTTTATCAGATGAAGATTTACTTGCTAAATTTAATTTGACAGAAGAAGATGTTTCTAATAAAATAGAGGATAAATTTACTTATTTTTATAATGATGCCTTAAACAAGGGCTATTATAGTGGTGAATGTGATTATAACTGTTTCTTATATTTTAGGGGAGATAAAGATTATTTAGATGATATTCATTACTATATAAAAAATAATAAATTATATGTTTATAAAGCATTTAATGTTTATAGCATTTATGATGAAGAAAAATATTTTACAGAAGATGATTTTTTAATTGAAGTGAGTGATTAATATGAATTTAGAATTAATAGAAGAAAAACTAAAAGATGAGTTTAAAAAAATAGAAAAACAAGAAGAGGCAAATAGTATAAAGATATTAAATGCTTTTAGAGAAGAAAAAGTAAGTGAAACTGATTTTAATTCTACTACCGGTTATGGTTATAATGACCTAGGAAGAGATAAATTGGAACGAGTATTTAGCAGGGTACTTGGTAGTGAAGATGCTCTTGTTAGAAGTCAGTTTATTTCTGGAAGTCATGCACTAACCGTTACTTTGTTTGCTCTTTTAAGACCGGGTGATACATTGCTTAGTATTTCCTCTAAACCATATGATACTTTAGATGAAGTGATTGGTATTAGAGAGAATAAGTCTAGTTTGAAAAGCTTTAATATCAATTATAAACAAGTTGATTTAATAGATAATGATTTTGATTATGAAAAGATAAAAGACGTTATTACTAGTGAAAAAATAAAAGTTATTGAAATACAAAGATCTAAAGGGTATTCTACTAGGGCTAGTTTAAATATTGAAAAGATTAGTAGTGTAATTAAATTTATAAAAGATATTGATAAAGATATAATAATAATGGTTGATAATTGTTATTGTGAACTAGTAGAAGATAAGACTCCTTGTGAAGTAGGAGCTGACATTATAGTAGGTTCCCTAATCAAAAATTTAGGTGGTGCTATTGCTCCAAATGGAGCTTATGTAGCAGGACGTCATGACTTAATTGAACTAGTAGCAGAAAGACTTACACTACCAGGAGAAGGAAGAGAAGTAGGACCATCACTTGGTATTAATAGAAGTCTTTATCAAGGATTATTTATGGCTCCTTCTGTAGTAGCAGCATCTTTAAAAACAGCTGTTTTAACCGCTTATCTTGCAGAAAAGATGGGCTATAAAGTAGAACCTAGATACAACTCTTTAAGAGCGGATATTGTACAAAGTATTATTTTTGAAAATAAAGATGACTTAATTAAATACTGTCAAGGGATACAAAAGTATTCTCCAATAGATTCTTTTTCTACTTGTTATCCTGCTCCTATGCCAGGATATGACGATGAAGTTATTATGGCAAGTGGTAGTTTCACTAATGGATCATCCATTGAATTATCATGTGATGGACCAATAAGATTTCCATTTATCGCTTATCAACAAGGATCTATTAGTTATCAATATGGTAAAATAGCAGTCTATAATGCTTTTAAAGAGTTAAATAATAGTTCTAAGATACTGTAAGAAAGGAAGAAGTCTGTATGAAAATGAAATATGATTATAAAAATTATGATTTCCCTTTAAATGATGGAATGAAAGATGTTTTAGATATTTATAAAAAGTATATAATTAATAAAGATGATGAAAAATTATATGATCAATTAAAAGATGCTATTTATTCTTTATCACTGGATATCAAGTCTGCAAAAGTATGTAATCAAATATCTCCAGTAGAAGCAGAAGAAATGAAAGAGTATTATTGGGGGTTATTGTTATGATAGATTTTACAAATTGTAAAGAACTTATTAGTACTTATGGTGGCTCAGAAAAGAAAAAGAAAATATTATATGGGAATAAGATATATCTATTAAAATTTCCTGATCCTATAAGAGACAAGGGTAACACTTTATCATATATGAATAATCAATTTTCTGAATATATTGGTTGTCATATTATGGAAAGTCTTGGCATACCCGTTCAAAAGACTATAATGGGTGTTTATAATGAAGACTTTAAAGAAAAAATAGTTGTTGCTTGTGAAGATTTTACTGATAGTGACAATGAATTAGTAGAATTTACTAAACTAGCTAACAGTGTTACAAAAATTGATAATAAGTTTAAATGTAATATAGAAGATGTATATTCTGTTATTGATAATACTAAGATAATAAAGAATAAAGAGGAAATAATAAAAGATTTTTGGGATATGTTTGTAGCTGATGCTCTTATTGGAAATCCGGATAGACATTTAGACAATTGGGGATTATTATATAATAACAAAAATAACTCTTATGTATTTTCACCTATCTATGATTGTGGATCGTGTTTGCATGCATTATTTTCTAATGAAAAAAAAGAAAAAATATTGGCAAATAAAATAGAAATGAAGAATGTAGCTTATAATATTAAGTCAGCCTACTCAATGAATCATAAGAGAATATTTTATTCAGAAATATTTAAAAGTCCTCCTAAAGATTTAAAAGATGCTATCATAAGAATTGCACCAAGAATTGATATGGATAAGATAAATGCAATTATAGATTCTGTTCCAGCAATTAGTAACGTTGATAAACAATTCTTTAAAGAAAGTATAAAAATTAGAAAAGAGTTAATTATTGATAAAGCATTAAAAAATATATAGTTATATTTTTTTGTTCTACTAAGATTATCCCTTACATAGAATGTAGTAAATTAAGGGAGGATATTTAATGATAAAGAAACAGAATCTGTGGTTTTTAACACTCTTTAGTTTAATACTAGTACTTAGTGTTTATTATATTACAATGCCAAATGATCTCTTGGTTGCTAAAAATGTTGCTAATAAAAAAGAAACGGTTAAGAAAGATACTACTACAGTAAAAGAAAGTGATAATCTAACAGCACTTAGAGTTAGTAAAGAAGAAGAAAGAGAAGAAGAAAAAAGTGACTTAAAAAAGACCATGACTAAAGAAGATGCTACTACCGAAGAAAAAAATAATGCCTATGAGCAGTTAAAATATCTAAATGAAGTAGAAGGACAAGAAGAAAAACTAGAAAAGAAAGTAAAAGAAAAATATAATCTATCTTGTTTTATAAAAATAGATAACAGTGAAATAAAAGTAGTTGCTGTTTCTAAAAAACATGATACCACTCTTGCTAATAATATTATGCGTCTTGTACAAGAAGAGTTTAAACAAAAGAAAAATATAACTGTTAAATTTGAAAAATAGTCTAGGATTTTACCCACAACAAAAATCCTTTTTTTCATATGATACTATGAAATAGTGTAAATAACTTATGGGGAAAGGGGAGTTAAGATGCATCAAAAGATACTAACTGCTAGGGAAAAGACTGTTTTTGAACTATTAATTACTGGTAAGACTACAAAAGAAATTGCTACCATCTTAAAAATAAGTGAAAAGACAGTTAGAAATCATATATCAAATGTAATGCAAAAACTTGGAGTAAAGGGAAGAAGTAGTGCCGTAGTAGAACTATTAAAATTAAAAGAAATACATTTGTAAAGTACTAGATAAAGTACTTTTTTCATAATATATATTAGGTGAATTATATGTTACGGAAAAAAGCAATAAGAAAAGTCTTTATTACTACTATGAGTCTTTTTATTATTATGACTATTTATACTATTCCGATAGAAGATAAGCTAAATAGTAAAAATGTATCTTTAGAAATAGAATATGTAACTTCACTTGGAAATCATTCTATCTACCTTCTTGATAAGAATAACTACTTAGTAAAGATGAAAGTACTTTTAGATAGTAATAACTTAAAAGATAATATAAAAACAATTATTTCTTATCTAACTGAGTCTAACTCACTAAAATATACTGATTCTTTGAAACCAGTAATACCAGTTAATACTAAACTTAAAAATATAACTATTAATGATAAACAAGTAACTCTTAACTTTTCTAAAGATATTTTAAAAGTTAGTAATAAACTAGAAAAGAAAATGATAGAATCTATTGTTTATAGTCTAACAGAGTTAGATGATATTGATGAAGTTATGATTAAAGTAGAAGATAAACTTTTAGATGAGTATCCTAACGGTAAAGAAAAAATAACTTATCCCCTAAAAAGAGATTTTGGAATAAATAAAAATTATCAATTTACTAAAACTAATAATATAAATAAAACAGTAGTATATTATCTAGAAGAAGTTAATAATAACTCTTACTATGTACCAGTTACATCATATACAAATGACTCAAGAGATAAAATAGATATAATTATAGAAGAGTTAACTACCGGGTATATTTATGAACCTAATCTAATGAGTATAGTAAAAGAAGACTTGACATTACTTGATAAGAGTGTAAATGAGCAAGTAATGATTCTAAACTTTAATGATGCTTTATTTGATTCTAGTGGTAAAGTTAAAGAAGAAGTACTTTATACTATTGGTTATTCTGTATTTGACAATTATGATGTAAATGTTATTTCTTATAGAGTTAATGATAAGGAAGTTGTTAATTTACAAAAGAAAAAAATGCCTTAGTAGTTATTGCTATTTTTTAATAAGCTATGGTATACTTACAGTGTAAGGTGGTTAATATATATGGAAAACTTAAGAAGAAATAATAAAGTATTAGTTATTATGCTGTTAGCATTTATTATTGTTATAATAGCCCTAACTGCAGCTGTTTTTTCCTACAGAAAGCCTGGGACAGTAGCAAATAAAATTACTCTTGGTAAACTAGAATTGACTTTAACAGAAGGTAATGCTATAACACTTAATGATACTTATCCGATGACAGATGATGATGGAAAAAAGTTAACGGGCTTTACTTTTAGTTTAAAAAATACGGGTAGTACGGCATCAACTTATAGTATTTATCTTGACGATGTTAGTGTAGATAGTGGAGATACTAGACTTAATGATAAATATATCAAATATAGTTTTACTAAAGATTCTGTAGTAGGAGCTGCTAAACCTTTAACTGATTTGGGAACTAATCAACAAAGAGTATTAGATACAGGTACTATTGATAAAGATACTACTATAAGTTATAACCTAAAATTATGGGTTTCTTCTGATATTGATGCTGATATAGGTGGTCAAGTTTGGAAGGGAAAACTTAGAATAGAAGGAGAACAAGTTCATTAAAACTTGTTTTTTTTAGACTAATTACCTTTTTCATTATAAAAAAGCTACATATCATATATTAGGTGATATGTATGAATGAAATATCAATTAAAAATCTTACTAGTTTTGATAAACTTAATCTAATAGATATAAGAGCTAACTATTTATATGTAAGAGGAACACTTCCTTTTGCAGTAAATATACCATATCAAGCATTGAAAAGTTATCCTAATAACTATCTAAAGAGAAATGAAGAGTACTATTTATTTTGTGAAAGTGGGATAGAAAGTAAGAAACTATCTAACTATTTAAATGCTTTAGGATTTAATACTTATAGTATAAAAGAAGGGTATTTAGAAATTAAAAATAATAATTGACCAAAAATATGTTTGTAATATATAATCTATTTAGGGTGAAGAAAAATGGATTATATAATTATTGGCTTACTTATTGTAAACCTAATATTACTAGTAATAAGTTTAATGAAAAACATTAACGAAAGAGAAATAACTACTAGATTACAAACATTAGAGATTAATACTATGAAAGAATTACAAAGTTTTAAAGATGATTTAAATAAGAGTCTTCATAGTGACTTTGAACACTTAAATGAACAAGTAGAAAAAAGATTATTAGCAGTTAATGAACAAGTTAATTTAAGACTTGATCAAAACTTTGAAAAGACTAATAAGACTTTTACTAATGTCATAGAAAGACTTAGTAAGATAGATGAAGCTCAAAAGAAGATAGATATTTTATCAAGCGATATAATCTCCCTTCAAAGTATTTTAACTGATAAGAAAACAAGAGGAATATATGGAGAGGTTCATCTAAAACATTTAATGAGTAATATCTTTGGAGAGAAGAATGATACTATCTATCGTTTACAGTATCCACTACCAAATGGTACTATTGTTGACTGTATTTTATTCGCACCATCACCTTTAGGAACGATTGGTATTGATTCTAAATTTCCTCTAGAACATTACCAAAAGATGGTTGATAGAAAGTTATCAAAAGAAGAAAGATTAATCGCTGAAAAACAATTTAAATTGGATGTAAAAAAACATATAGATGCCATTGCAGATAAATATATAATTGAAGGTGTTACTAGTAGGCAAGCTATTATGTTTTTACCAGCAGAAGCAATATTTGCAGAGATTAATGCTTATCATCAAGACTTAGTAGATTATGCTTATAGAAGAAGAGTGTTTATCACTAGTCCTACAACCTTAATATCTACACTAACCGTTATTCAAATGATTATTAAGAATATGGAAAAAGACAAATACACCTCTATTATTCATGAAGAGTTAAATAAATTAGGCTTAGAGTTTGCTAGATATAAGGAACGTTGGGATAAGTTATCTAAAAGTATTCAAACAGTTAATAAAGATGTTGAAAACGTATCTATTACTACTGATAAAATATCAAAGAAATTTACATCTATCAATCAAGTAGATATAAAAGCTTTAAAAGAAGAAGTCTAATTATGGACTTTTTTCTTTGTATAAAACTACTAATAATTTGTATACTAAAAATAGATTGGAATAAAGTATATTAGGTGAATAATTTGACTAGAATAATAATATATCTATTAGGATTTATATTTACAACACTAGGTTTTTTCTACTTTATCTGTTATACCAATCTATTTACTTTCGGTTATTCATTTAGTGAGTATTTAAACTTTATGTTTACCCATTATAAGACTTATAGTCTATTACTAGGAATAATTCTACTTGTTATTTCTATCTATGGAAGGAGAGAAAAAAGATGATATATATTTATGATATTTTACTAAACTTAAGACAAATGGATGAAGGATTAGAGTTTTATGAGTGGAAGGAAGATGACTTAATTGAACATATCAAAAAGGTACCCTTATTTAAAGTATCTAAGACTTTAATAGAAGATTTATTTACTAATAAGTTACAACTAGATATAACAATATTACCTAAAATTAGAAATAAAGCTATCTGCTACTTTAATGGTGAGACTAAACAAATACCCTATCTTGTTTTACTATCAGATGGTAGAAAGTGTTTTGCTATAGAATTAGATAATAAGGGTAATACCCTATATAAAAGTAGTTTATTACTAGATGAAGAAGAAGAGGTACTTGAAATGACTGAAGAGTTAGTAGAGTTACCTATTGGATATAAAAAAACAAAGATAAAGAATAATAAAGATCAATTAACTAGATTTGAAAAGGATAATCAAAAGTTTTTATTAAGAGAGTTAGAGAAAATAAAAGATAATAAAGAAGAAATAAATTATCTATATGAAGAGTACTTTGATAATAACTTAACTAGTATAGATGATAAATTTAATACTTTAAAAGATAATGTCTATATTGGTAGTAGTAATTATATTAAAGAGTTAAAAAGTTTCTTCTTAATTAATAAAAATGTATAAATTATAGATATTAGTACAATCTATCTATAGGAGGACTGTAGATGAAAAAATTAATAATATTACTTAGTATTTTCTTATTAACTGGTTGTACTGATATTTTAAATACCCCTAGTAGGAAAGTAGAAGAGTTTTTAGGTAAATATCAGACAATGGATACATCTATTATTAAAGAGTTAGATGACTCTATAGAAGATATTGATGCTAGTGATAATTATAAGATGGAATATAAAAATCTCTTAAAGAAACAGTATCAGAATTTGTCTTATAGTATAAAAGATGAAAATATAGATGGTGATAAAGCATCAGTTGAAGTAGAAATAGAAGTATTTGATTATTATAATACTTTAGAAAAAGTAGATGAAGATATTAAGAAGTATCCAGATGAATTTAAGAAAGAGAAAGATAAGAGTAGAAAAGAGAAAATAGAAGAGTATAAGATTAAACAGTTAAAAGCTACTACTAGTAAAACTAAATATACTATTATATTTACTCTTACCAAGAAAGATAATAAATGGGCTTTAGATAAAGTAAGTGATGAAGACTTAAAGAAAATTCATGGTCTAAGTGAATAAAAAATATTGAAAATAATATCCAGTCATGATAAAATTTAGGTATCAAAGATAAAAGAAAGTAGGTGTGCCGAGTCATGTTGTCAAGTAGTATGTCAAGCTTACAATTGGTTAACATGGGGTGTCAATTAGATGGTATAACTACTTTCTTTTATCATGGATTAATAACAGGATAGGATAGTCTTACCCTGTTTTTTTACTGGA
>OLNF01000208.1_pt1 | contig 47495 bp, 45 predicted proteins | sample 1673061 | NCBI WGS metagenome assembly OLNF01 (sample SAMEA3136751, study PRJEB25190) | human gut metagenome
GGAAAAAGCGATGCCAATGAGTGCAATGAAAGCTCGCTTTCAAATTGCCGAGTGCTGCTCGCTTTATCAACAAAGAAGGACGGGTTGATTTTAGAAAAAATACTATTATGGCAGATAAAGAAGTTTTAGAGCGAATCCTCTCGATGCTCCCAGAAGAGTTTCAAGACATTTACGATGATACGATACCGGAGGCAAAGGAGATACGCAAGAAGATGGGAAAGAAGGTTTCTTCCGTAAAGTCCTATTCCTGCGCTATGCCGATGTTTGAGGATATTCGTAAGCTCAACTACAAAGGTCAAGCCCAGGTCTGCAAGACCTTTCATCTATACTTGACGAAGCATCCCAATGTGGTATCCTTCTTTCTCGACCGTTTCGAGGAAATCTATTCCCGAATCGATATGAAAGACCTTGAAGAATCTATAAAATGGATTGGCTATGCCGTTAACGATATGGATAACACCATTTCGGAGATTGATTACAACGACCCCATGACTTTCTTCGATATAGAGAAGGTGATGGGAAAGGTAATCAGTAAAGAGCTGAAGAGTAATTCTCTTAAATAGGAAATGCATTTAGTTAAATTATCATTTAGTAAGTAGAGTAGAATTCCTTACCCGCATAAAGATGGAGCATGAGGACTATGCTTCTATGTTACTATATTGAAAAAAGTGAAGGAGCGTGTATGAAACAAGATAATATTATTGCAACTCAAGGATTGACAAACCTGTTTGCAGGGCAGCCTGATATGGATTCAACAGATAAGAAAATTGAATTTATAAAGACTAAGTTGCGCGAATTTTTCAATTTGAAGAATGTCAACTTTCTTTTTGGTGCCGGTACAAGTAATGGAGCTATAGATACCATGAGAAAGCTTTATAAGCATTTGGAGTTCTCTAAGGATGAAGAAAATGAAGAAAAGGAGTTTAAAAGTATAGTAGCAAAAGAGGGCGAGAATTTAGAGAAAATACTAAAAGTGATGTATTCTGCCCGAAACTATTATAATGGAATCCAAGAGGAAGATGCTAAGGATGAAGCTGTAATAAATTCCTTTAAAGAACTATATGATAGACTTATAACAAAGGTAGAGAAGCACATTTTTAATAGTATTAATGTTGACTTTGCGGCTAAGGAATGTCAAAAAGTTCTTGGATATTATACTACTTTTTATCAGAAGCTAGCAATGCGAAATAAGGATTTGTCTCGTATACGAGTTTTTACAACAAACAATGATTTGTTTAATGAGACAGCTCTTGATTCTCTGAATATTCATTATATCAATGGATTCAGCGGTGGCTTACGTAGATTTTTCAATCCTGCACTATTCAATTATACATGGTCAAAGCGAATGGATACAAGTATAGATAAGTATGAACCAATAGAAAACTTGGTATACCTATATAAAATACATGGTTCAATCAATTGGCGTGAATCAACTCCACTACCAGGCAATTATTTTGAAATAGAAGAATTTCCATCAAGTGATTTGACTTCAGATAAAGCTTGTTTGATATATCCGACACCCACAAAGCAGGATAAGAGTTTAGGAGCACCATACGTGGATTTGTTCCGTGAGTTTCAAAACAAGTTATTGGAACCTCATTCCGTGTTGTTTGTTATAGGGTATGGTTTTAATGATCGTCATGTAAATGACATCATTTATAGAGCACTTGCCACGAATTCAACAATCAATATAGTGATTTTCAGTAGCAAGCCAAAAGACGAAGACAGGGAAAAGAAGCCCATCTTTTTTGTTGACGACAATAGAATATTTACTTTTTCAGGCAAAGTTTGGGATGTAGATGATGAAGAAAATAAGGTTGAAGGTTCTAAGCATACAATAAATCATTTCGATTATATTGTGAATGAACTCCTACCGAATCTGGATGCATTCAAGAAGGAAGACAACTTAGTGCGTTTCGTCAACCAATTGAACAATTTAACCAAAGACACAAAATGAAGATAGGGAAAATCATATCTGTAGAATATGACAAGTTTAGAGTGAGACTATTTCATTCTACGAGGAATTCTACAGTAAATATAGATGGCAAGGTATATTACTTTGGTAATATCGGCAGCTATCTGAAAACAGCCAATTCTTCTGGAGATTCAATTCTTTGTGAAGTAACGGCAGTTACGGATTGGATAAATACTGAGAAAAGTTCTTATTCCAATTACGACCTTGACAGTTCTCGTGAAGTTATTATCAAACCAATTGGAACATTAACTGGGATGGACTTCAAAATGGGAGTAGGTATTTTTCCCTCTCTATATAGTGATGTTGAGATTGTAACATATGATGATTTAGACAAGGTTCTTTCTCTGTCTGATTGTAAGCCACGGAATGGTATTCATACTAGCATTAGTATCGGGCAAAGCAAGAGCTTAATCAACTATAATATCAATCTTGATATCAACAAATTGTTTAACATCCATACGGCTGTACTAGGCAATAGCGGAAGTGGAAAATCAAATACAATAGCCCATATCTTGCATGAAGTTTATCGAAAGACTGAAAATCATGCAAATGGAGCTAAGACTATTATATTTGATGCCAATGGTGAATATCCCATTGCTTTTGGTGATAACAGTGGTCACTCTGCTAAGATAGACAAAATTTGTTATAAGCCCAATATCGAAGATAACAATGAAAATGGCATGATGCCTTTATATCTTCCTTATTATTTGATGAACCTTGATGAATGGCTGTCGTTCTTGATGGCTTCAGAAAGGACACAAAAACCATTTTGGGACAAGGTTTTGCAAGAGTGTTTTAAGTTCTATAAGATTTTTAACAGCGAAGATGATGCAGAGCGATTCGCCAACTATGTAAAGTGGAAATTGTATCAGATGTTGTTCATCATCGTTACAAGAATAGAAAATGATACTTCCAAAATGACAGCAGCAAAAGGAGCTATTGCCAAGATGCAAGAAACCTGTACACTGGTAATGCAAGACGCCGCTTCTGAGGTATTCGAGGACTTAAAGAATTATCTGGATATCTGTAGCAAACTCTGTTATGTATCTTATGGTAATAACAATGACGCCTTGGCTAATGCACTTCACTATTTCATTAGCGATGGTGGAAAACCGCAGTATGCAAAGCTTGACAATAATATGGAAATAGACTTATATGATGAGGAGAAGAGACATAGCTTCAAGCAAATCGATGAAGAAAAGGCTATTGTTGTCAATGAAGAGAAGTTGAAAACTGGGCAATATTTTGATTATAAGTTTCTCAAAATAGCAACAGAGATAGTGCTTATGGAGGAAGAAGCAAGAGGTAATCTCCATATTCGTGATTTCATTTCTACGTTGTTAAGTCGTTTAGACTACTTCTTGGAGAACCAAGATTGTCTGTTCATGCGAGATCAGAAGGAAATATATCAAAGTTCTAGCGATTATCTTGATAAAGTATTTGGAATATCCGATTTACAAGAAAGAACAAAGCAACTTATCACTATCGATCTTAGTGAAGTTGGTACAGATGTGCTAGAGCTGTTGACAAGTGTGTTGTCTCGCATGATATTCGACTATCGAAAGCAAAAAATGGGACATGACCGTCGTGAACGCCCGATACATTTGATACTCGATGAGGCACATCGTTATATCCGTAAGGATGCTAATTATATTATGCGTGAGAATATTTTTGAGAAAATAGCGCGAGAGGGGCGTAAATATTCGCTATATCTTATAATTTCTTCTCAGAGGCCATCGGAACTTTCTCAGACAGTACTCTCCCAATGTGGCAATTACATCGTGCATCGAATTCAAAATGAGGTAGATATGAAATACATCTATTCAGTTTTGCCTTATTTTTCCGATGATTACATTACGAAGATTAAGCAGGCTATCCCTGGAGAGGCCTTAATTTTTGGTAATTGTGTTCCAATGCCTTTGATGGTGAAAGTAACAAAAGCCAGTCCTGCTCCAAATAGTGACAACTGTATCATTAATGAAGAATGGTTTAAAATGGAGGAGTAAGCGATGGATGAAAAGAAAAGAATATATGTAATCTTCGACCATTCTGCTGATATGTTGACTTTTTCAGAGATTAAGTCTTCATGTAATGCGGAAGGTAGTTGCAATTATTTTTATACGATAGACTATAGTGATGATACTAACAATAAAATTAAAGCTAATAGTGCAATAAAAACTGCGTCTGTGGTTCTTGTGATGGTCGATTCAAACTCTAAATATTTAGGTGGTATGTATGATTATGAAATTGATAGTGCGCTCCATCAAGAAAAGCCTATTATTGTTGTTAATAAAAACGGGAATAGGTCTATAGACTTAGATAATTGTCCTATATGTCTAAGAAATAAATTTGCTTTGCACATATCAAATTCACCAGATATAATTAATGCTGCAATTTTGGTATGGCCATTATATTATGATATGCATAAAGATGAAGAAAAGCATAGCATGTATCTAGAAGATTCTATTTATAAGCATTATAACTTGTGATGATGAAATACATTCTAAATTCTATTAAAGCTCAGTTTTCCAGAGGGCATTTATGGATAGTTACAAAGGCTATATTTTCTTTCATCGGATTATCTGTCACATTTTTGCAAGCTTTGGAATATTTGCTTCCTAAGGAATATTCTCAACCGATTGTAGATTTCTGTAAGGGTAATTTGAAATATGAGATATTTGGATTGGTTATCATAGTATTTGTATATAATTGGAAGAGGTTAGGATACCTTTGGAAATGTCGAAGCATGGAGGTTACTATTGAAATAAAATGTTGCGACTTTTTTAAACAAGAAGGTAGCAAATTAATTCAGTTTCCAGATACTTTTGATACAGATATTTACGATAAGAAATTAGTGAAGAAATCATCATTGAATGGACAATTTATTGTTAGTTTTTTTGGTGATTCCATACAAGAATTAGACAAAAAAATATATGAAACATTGGATGCTAATAATGTAAAATCCTCTAAGAATCCAAAATTAAAGGGTAAAAAGTTAGTTTATAGTAGTGGTACAGTTATGCATTTAGAGCATCAAGGGCAAAATTATATTCTGACAGCTTTCAGTCGAATGAGACCAAATGGAAATTCCTCTATGAGTAGAATTGCTTATACAGATTTTCTTTCATCATTATGGAAAAAACTGGCAGTAATAAATGTCAAGGATGAAACCCTTAATATTACTGTATTTGGAGCAAGTAGTATTTCTGGTCTTCCTGCAGATTTTTCATATCAAGATAAGCTTCATGAGATTGTTAAGTCTTTCTTCTTAGCTTCAAAGAATCAACGACTTTGTAAGAAATTAAGAATTTGTATGACAGCTGATGATTATCGTCAGTTAGATTATGAAGACATAAAGTCTTTAGCCGCTTATTTTGATAGTCATTTGAGTCAATTAGATTTGAAGTCTTCTCATACAGAAAGGCGAAGAGGCGTATCTTTCAAGCCTTTGTTAAAAGGCGTGTTATAATTCTAATGCAAAAAAACTTTGGAATTTCTAACAAGGAGTTAAGGAAGTAAAGAATGTATGGATAAAAACATTTATATATGACAGATTCTGTTCTATACATAATTGGTAATGGCTTTGATCTTTTTCATGGGATTAAAAGTTCTTATGGCTCATTTCGTAAGTGGCTGCAAACACATGACTACGATACCTATCAGACCTATGAAACAGTTTGTGATTATGATGCTTTGTGGTCAGATTTCGAAACAGGGATGACCTATGTAAGCAGAGACATTTTCTTGGAGTCAGGTCTTGCTTTCTTTCCAGATAGTAAGTCTGATCCAGATGAATGGTCTGCTGCAGATATACTTTTAGGAGGAGATGCAGCATCGTCTTCTGCTTATGAATTACTTGATAAATTAAAGAAAGATTTTCATAAATGGGTATGTTCCTTGAGTGCACCACGTGACTATAAGGATAAGATGCTTTATGTTGATGACTATGCTAGATTTCTCACATTCAATTATACGACATTCTTAGAAAGTCATTATGGAATTCCTTCTTCTCAGATAAATCATATTCACGATGTTAAAACCCAATCATGGGGAAGCCTTGTGGTTGGTCATGGGGAAGATACTTCTGAGATATTTGATTCATGGTGGAAAAGCAAGGGGTACGATAAGCCTAGGTATAATAAAAAAGGGAAAAAATATTATAAGCGTGATGCTATATATAGGATGTATAGGGGGAATACCCAGTACTTGCCTGAAAATGAGGCTTTAACAAGTGCTGTAGAATCATATTACTCTGACTCAGAAAAGCCTGTAGATAAAATATTGAGAGACAACCAAGTGTATTTTGAATCGTTATCAAATATTAAGATTATATATGTATGGGGAATCTCTTTCTCTAAAGTTGATAAGCCTTATATCAAGAAGATAATTGAGGTGAATGCTGATAAAGCCAACTTGCAATGGTATGTAAGCGCTTATTCTGATACAGACCATGATAAGACTTTAGACTGTCTTGTCTCTTTAGGGATACCAGAATCAAATATACATTTTAAATCAATGACAGAATTCTTGAAGAGTTCAAGTTTTTATTAGATATGAAACTATAATATGGTCAATCATCTTATGGCAGCTTGATATGGCAGTTGTAAATGCCGACTAATTATAAGTTGATGCAATTGCAGACATATAATCAAATCGAATATATTGATTACTCAATGTAAAAATGAATAGGTATCGTAGTTTATGCGGCGATGTTTATAGCAAGGATGTTGAAATAACAGAGAATATTATGAGCGAGGAACAATACAACGAATTGCTGAAAGCCTATACAAAGGAGGCTTTGGCAAGCATGATAAAGGCTGATATACGCAGTAGGTTTCCCGAACCTTATGCAAGTATGTATTGCCAGCAGTTTGATAATTTCAAGAACGTTGCAGATTTCTTTGAATTTGCAGCAAAGTTAATGAGGAGATAACAATATATTTATTGCTAGTCTTTGTTTTTCTCAGACTTGTGTAAATAAGCATAAAACTTATGTACATAGTATCGTTATCCCCAGGCGGTCCCATCCCGCATAACATGGAGAAGACTTTTGATGGTCCGCCAACCTTAGAGCGTAGCGGTTCCGAGCACCGAGTAGGGCGGTTTCCCTCTTCTTCCCTAAGGGGAGAAGACCGAGATGAGAGGTGGAGCCTTCTTTAATGGTAAAGAAGGACGGGTTGATTTTAGAAATAACACTATAATGATGAAATATTTCAAAGATATAACAGTAGCAGTAGCCGGTACCGGCTACGTAGGTCTGAGCATAGCAACGCTATTGTCTCAGCACTATCATGTAACAGCAGTAGATGTAATCCCAGAGAAGGTGGAGAAACTCAACAATAAGATTTCTCCAATCCAGGACGATTACATCGAAAAGTATTGTTATATCGCCGCAGCTTAGGCAAGGAAATCCGTTTGTATGAATGCAAAAACTGCGTGGTTCATGCAGCCGATGAAAGCAAGGTGGTAGTTCAAGGATTGGATGGCTATATAGTAGCCGAGAAGAATGGACAACTGCTTGTTTGCTCTTTGAAAGAAGAACAGAGAATTAAAGAATTTGGAAAGTAATATATGTCAAATCAAACATCAGACAATAATAAACGAATAGCGAAAAATACATTGCTGTTGTATGTGCGAATGCTCTTTACAATGGCTGTAAGTCTTTTTACATCACGAGTGATATTGAATACACTTGGTGTTGAGGATTATGGTATTAATAATGTGGTTGGAGGAATCGTAACCATGTTCTCTGTACTGAGTGGTTCTCTCTCATCATCTATCAGTCGCTTTATTACATTCGAATTAGGCAAAGGTAACATAGAAAGGCTAAAGACGATTTTCTCTACAGGTGTGAATATACAGTTAGGAATGTCTGTATTGATAATCATTATTGCCGAAGCCGTTGGTATCTGGTTCTTAAATGCTAAGATGAATATACCAGCTGATAGAATGGTTGCTGCCAATTGGGTATTCCAATGTGCAATACTCACATTTGTGCTCAATCTTTTGAGTGTACCTTACAATGCAGCGATTATTGCTCATGAAAAAATGTCAGCATTTGCTTACATCAGTGTCGTTGAAGTCTCATTGAAATTGATCATTGTTTATATGCTTATGATTTCGCCCTTCGATAGATTGGAAACCTATGCTGTTTTATTACTCTTAGTGGGAGCTGTTATCCGATTCATTTATGGCTATTATTGTAAACGCCATTTTGAAGAATGTACTTATCATTTTGTCTTCGACAAACCGATTTTGAAAGAGATGACAGGATTTGCTGGATGGAATTTCTTGGGTAATGGTGCTTATATGCTTAATACGCAAGGTGTAAATATTCTCATGAACCTGTATTTTGGTGTCGCTGTAAATGCAGCACGAGGCATAGCAACACAAGTTGATGCAGCCTTGAAACAATTTGTTAATAACTTCACCACAGCAGTCAATCCTCAGATTACTAAGTCGTATGCTCAAGGTGATTTGGATTATATGCATAAGCTTGTATGTCGTAGTGCAAAGTTCTCTGCGTTCTTAATGTTATTTTTTGCGATACCAATCTTGTTGGAAACGCAGAGTATTCTAACAATATGGCTAAAAACGGTTCCGGAGTATGCTGCGATATTTCTACAATTAATAATTATTTCATCCTTTGTAGATACGGTCCTTGCTAATTCTTTGGTGACTTCGATGTTTGCAACAGGTAATATAAAAAGATACCAAATCATAGTTACAACAATAGGATGTCTTGTGTTTCCATTCTCATGGATAGCATTTCAATTAGGATTCCAACCTGAAATCGCTTATGTTCTATACTTTATCATTTATACAGTCTTACTTGGAGTACGACTATACCTCTTGAAAGATATGGTGAAGCTTCCTGTAATGAAGTATGTTCATGAAGTCTTATATCGAGTATTGCCTGTCATGATAATCTGTTTTATTATACCAATGATGATACGTTATTCTATGCAGGAAGGCTGGATGAGATTGATATTGCTTTGTTTGGTTAGTACTATAGTTACGGCTGTCGTAGAATACAGTATAGGCTTAACTAAAAATGAACGTAAGTTCATTGTAGATAAAATAAATAACAAAAATATAAAGGATAAATATCTTAAGATGAAAGAGTTACTAACTAAAATGGGGGGGGGTAAAAACCGATAATTTTTACCAATATCCTTGTGCTTTCTGTTTGTGTTATAACAAACAAGTGATAAACAATAAACAGGAGGCATGGCGATGAAGATATACAATTTGAGAATAGAGCGCAAAGAGGGTATGTCATACTTGATTTGCGATATGGAAGCTAAGTTCACAGATGTTAAGACCGTTTGGTATTCTGTTCATCAGGAATATGAAGACTGGTTAAATACTGATGTATATGACTCTTTCTTAATTGCAGCTTTGTACCCTGCAATGTTCTATAAAGAGGATATCATTATTGAAGGTAATGTTTCAGAACGTCTGTTTTTCAATGTAAAGAACTATGTTCAAGACATTATTCGAGCTTTTCATCCAGAGTTCAGAAAGGCAAATGTAAAGGTTCAGGGTTTTTCAAACCCACAGCAAATAGCAAAAAATGTGGGTACGGGATTCTCTGCAGGAGTAGATTCCTTCTCTACCATTTATGACCATTTAGAAAGGGAAACTGATGAAAACTATAAGATATCATCTTTATTCTTTTTCAATGTAGGTTCACATGGAGGAGGCGGTGAGATTGCCCGTCAGCGTTTCTTGAAACGATTTAACTATCTGAAATCATTCCCTGAAAGCAAAGGCTTACCTTATATTGGAGTAGATTCCAACTTGTTTGATTTCTATTTGAAGCCTTGGGAGTATCAGGCAGGAGCATTCCTGCGTGCATCTGCTATTCTGTTGTTCCAGAGAAAGGTATCAAAGTACTTTGCGTCTGGTTCCAATTCATATTGGGAATTGATGTATTTCCCTTTCTCTAAGAGAACGGAGTATATGGAAGTGACCTTCTATGATGTATATGTCAATACGCTGCTCTCTACAGAATGTACAGAGATTATTGATGATGGTAATCAATATAGCCGAACACAGAAGACAGAGTTGATTGCAGATTATCCTCCAGCTCATCAATACCTGAATGTATGTGTCGATCATGCGGATGATTATCTTTCTGCCCAGAACTGTTCTATCTGCTCTAAGTGTTTGAGAACATTGATTACTTTAGAGTCGTTGAATAAGTTGGAGGCATTTTCAAAGGTATTTGATATAGAGAAATATAAGAAGATAAGTTATAAATACAAGTGTGAGTGTCGTTTGTTATATGATACAGACGAATATGCCAAGGATAATGTAGATTTTGCCATAGCTCATGGTAATCCAATTCCATCCTATGCAGAGGCTCGACTTTACCTTCTTCCTTCTCATGCAAAACATTTTGCAGGTAGAGTGTTGAGGAAGATGGCAAAAATAACTCATTTGAGATAAGAACGTATATGGCTTTAGATAGTGCTTCAAACAATAAGCGTATAGCTAAGAATACGATTCTTCTCTATTTTCGAATGTTTGTGATGATGGCTGTCGGCTTGTTTACAAGCCGCGTCATCCTCGATGCTTTAGGAGCATCAGATTATGGTATCTATAATGTAGTTGGAGGTTTGGTTACCATGTTCTCTGTCTTGACAGGAGCTATGTCTGTTGCCACAAGCCGATTCCTGACCTTTGCTTTAGGTGTCGGAGATAGAGAGCAGTTGAGAAAGACTTTCGTAACAGCAGTCAATATCCATTTATTGATAGCTGCTGCTATGATTGTTATTGCAGAGGTTGCGGGTATTTGGTTTTTGAACAATAAACTTAATATTCCTGCTGAACGTATGGAGGCAGCCAATATCGTGTTGCAATTTTCCATCGCTACCTTTGTAATCAACCTTATCAACGTACCCTACACATCATCAATCATCTCTCATGAGCGTATGGGTATTTATGCCTATTTTACGTTATATGATGTGTTTGTTAAGTTACTCATAGTTTATGCATTATATGTATCACCTATTGACCGACTGGTGATTTATGCGCTTTTATTGTGTTTGGCAAATTTGACGACACAGATTATTTATTGGATATATTGTAAGCGAAAGTTTGAAGAATGCAGATATTCCTTCTGTTTGGATAAGACCTTACTGAAGAAGATGTTTGGTTTTATAGGTTGGGCCTTTTGGGGAAATGCTGCAGTAGTGGCAAAGGACCAGGGAATGACCTTGTTGTTAAACATATTCTGTGGTACTCTTGTAAATGCAGCTCAGGGTGTGGCAAACCAGGTAAATGCGATGGTCAATCGCTTTGTCACCAACTTCATGACAGCTGTAGAACCACAAATCACAAAGCAATATGCAGCCGGTGAATATGAGTCAATGAATAAACTCATCATTCGCAGCACCAAGTTTTCTGCTTTTCTCATGCTTCTGTTGATTGTACCTATTATTGTGAATATAGATGATCTCTTAGGATTATGGTTGGTAGAAGTTCCTCTTCATACAAGTAGCTTTGTTTCACTCATTCTCTTTTATTCCTTTGTAGATTGCTTTACCACAGGATTGATAACGGGAATCTTGGCAAATGGAAAGATAAAGATATATGAGATAGCATTGACTATAATATATGCTGTAAATATAGCATGTGCTTATGTAATCTTAAAGTTAGGTATGTCTCCAGAAGCTCTTTATGGTTTACTTATCTTCTTTAAGGTAATTGTGTTTATTACTCAATTGATGCTTGGTAAAAGAATGTTCGCCCTTCCGTTAAGTGTCTATATCTGTTCGATGTTTAGATATGTTTTGCCGGTATTGGCATTGGGTATTATACTAATTTTCCTTCCTTGGCATCTGTTTGATAATATTATTGCTAGAATGGCGAGTTCAGTTGTTATCGTAGAGACAATTCTGTTATCATCGGTAATGATTATAGGTCTAGAGAACAATGAACGAGCATTTATATATAATAAGGTGAAAGAAATAACCAAAAAGATAAAGAAATAATGGGAATAAAATCTAAGTTGAAGCATACGATTTCTTTTTTGCTTCATGGTGAGGCCAAGCCTATTTACGCCAACATTCACTATCTTGCCCCAAACGAACATTTAAAGGGCAAGAAGATAGTCATTACTGGTGGAGGTAGAGGCTTGGGATTTGCTATGGCAAAGAAATTCGTATCTGAAGGAGCTAAGGTCTTAATTGCCGGACGTAATGAACAGACATTGAAACAGAGTGCATCAGAAATTAATTGCCTATATCTGCCTTTGGATGTTCAGGATACAACGTCATTTAAGGTGTTTATCGACAAATCCGACCAAATGTTAGGAGGTATTAATTGCTTGGTCAACAATGCTGGTATATCACTCCACGAAGAAGGATTCTTGGCTGTTTCACCTCAACAGTTCGATTCACAGGTTGGTACGAATTTAAGAGGATGCTTCTTCTTAACCCAGGCTTTCATTGAAAAATGTACTGAAACTCATCCAGAAGGAACTAAGAATATTCTCTTTACTTCATCAGAAACTAGCATGACGGTTGATGAGCGACCATATGGCTTGACGAAAGCTGCATTGAATAGTTTGGTACAAGGTCTAGCTTATCGTTATGTGAACGAAAATTTCCGTATCAATGCTGTAGCTCCTGGTGTTACCATATCAGATATGGTAGGAGGAGATGCCAATGGTGATTTGCGTTTTGGTAATATTACTCATCGCTATTACCTGCCAGAGGAAGTTGCAGAAGTTGCCGCTTTCCTCCTCTCTGATGCTTCAAACTGCCTGAATGGTCAGATATTAGTATGTAATGAGGGAAAAACAATTAATGCACGTTGGAAATAAAATTAAAGAAACATGTTTGATATTATCAAGAAGTATAAGCTGTGGTATCCTTGGCAAATGCTAAGAGTTATCTATTATAATTTTATGAGGATAAATAGGGTAGGTAAGTCTTATCTTATTCCGGCTCCTCATACTGTTTTTGACATTCATAAGACAGCTTCAATTACATTAAAGAATAATTTGATATTTGGATGGTGTAATATGAAAACGTCAAAAATGGAGACTGCTCTATGTATGGGTAAGAATTCCCAACTCGAATGGGGGGGGCAAATCTGGCTGCCTTAACATGGTAGGTTATGGTTCATATTTGCAGGTCGGAAATGGTGCAAAATTAAAAATAGGTGATAGCTTTATCAATCGAGAAGTAAAGATTATCTGTAATAAAAGTATAACCATAGGTGATGATTGTATTATTGCTATGGGTACGGTTATTAGAGATAATGATGGTGGAAATCATCAGATATTTGCACCTGGATACGAAAATGCTAAGCCTATCACAATCGGAAATCATGTATGGTTGGGTGAGAATGTTATGATACTCAAGGGAGTAACTATTGGAGAAGGGGCTATTGTTGCAGCATCCTCTTTAGTTTTAAAAGATGTTCCGCCACATACTCTTGTTGCTGGCTCTCCTGCGAAAGTAATAAAAGATAATGTTAGTTGGAAAGCATAAAACGTTTTGTAGAATATGAATAGTCCAATGCATAGAGATTACTGCATAGATGCTCTAAAGATGTTACTGATTGCACTTGTGATATATGGGCATATCCCATTGCTTGATGGTTTGATAAATGAAGGTGTATCTATAGAATGTGATTCAATTACATGGTCTGCAGTAAAGGGGGTATATGCTTTTCACATGCCATTGTTTGTATTGATAAGTGGCTACTTCACAAAAAGAAGAATCTTTAGGGAACAAGTAACAAAATCTTTGAGCCTATTAAGGTTGTTCCTGATTTTTCACAGTCTTGATTTATTCTTAAATTGGTTTAATAGTGGAGTAATACCAGGATGGCATGAGTTAATTTATCCGGGTTTTGCATTATGGTATTTACTATGCCTATTTTATTGGAGAATATTAGTATGTTTGATACCGAAGAATTGGGATGACAGAAAAGTTATTGTTATGTCTGTTATCATTTCCCTTTTGATAGGTTTTGTACCTGTCTATGGAGAATTTGGGTTACATAGATTTTTTAGTTTTATGCCATTCTTTTTAATTGGACATTATTATGGAGGCTGTTTCTTGCGACAATCACAGATAATAGCTAGAAAAATCACCCCCCCATATACATATTATTAATAACAGCTACAATATTACTAGTATTTGTAGTGTCGTTTAATCCAAGATGGTTAGATGTAATCATATCACCTTATTCTGATTATAAAGGATTACCATTACGAATAGCATATTTGTTATATTCACTACTTATATGCCTTGGTATAATGGTAATATTTAAACGTAAGAATAAGTGGACACAAGACAGAATTTCAACATGGGGCGCAGATACTTTATTCTTCTACTTGTATCATCCTTATGTACTCTATTCTGTAGTCTATGTATGGAGTTGTTATAATTCCAAAGTTAATTTTGGGGCTTCATTGCTGATTACATTTCTAACAATAGTTCTTCTTGCTTTATTGAGAAATATTAAGCTAATGCATTATATATTAAGATAAATGGAATCAAAATTTAAATATACAAATGAACGAAATGTTCAAATCGTCATAGCTTTGTTGAAGGCTCATGGTATTCATCGAGTAATAGCTTCACCTGGAACCACCAATATGACCTTTGTGGTTAGTATAGAAAATGACCCATGGTTTCAGATATGGTCATCGGTAGATGAACGAAGTGCAGCCTATTTGGCTTGTGGCATGGCTGCGGAGACTGGCGAACCTGTGGCTATCAGCTGTACGGGAGCGACAGCTTCTCGCAATTATATGCCGGGATTGACGGAGGCATATTATCGAAAGTTGCCAGTCCTTGCTATTACTTCTACTCGTGGCAATCACAAGATCGGGCATCTGATAGACCAACAGATAGACCGCAGAACTATTCCCAACGACATTGCTATGGAAAGTGTAACCATACCTATGGTCAAAGATTCTGAAGATGAACGTTATTGTGAAATAGAGGCAAACAAGGCTATGCTGGCTTTGACATTGAATGGCGGTGGCCCTGCACATATCAATATGTACACAAGATATAGTAAGGATTTTAATGTTAAAGAATTGCCACACGCAAATGCGATTTATCGTCATACTGTTTTTGAAAAGAAATGGCCAGAACTTCCACAAGATGGAAAAATCATGGTTAGAATAGGTTCTCATGCAGATTTTTCTGAGGAGTTAACCCAGGCAGTGGATGCATTCTGTGCAACTTATGATGCTATTGTTTGTTGTGATCATACCAGTGGATATCGTGGCAAATATGAAGTACATTCACAAATACTTTGTGCTCAAAACCAGTGGGCATCACCATTAACAAAAACAAACTTAAGTATTCATATAGGTGAGGTTTCGGGTGATGGATTTATTTGTTCTGCCAATCATGTATGGCGAGTTAACCCTGATGGTGCTCTTCGTGATTCTTTTGGAAACTTACGGAGAGTATTTATGATGCCAGAGATAGAATTCTTTAAGCACTATGCTAAGGAAGGAGCTTCTCATCATGAATATTTGGATAGTTTGAATCAGGAAATTGAGAGTGTAAAAGCACAAATCCCTGAGTTGCCATTTAGTAATATTTGGATGGCACAGCACATGGTTGATAAAGTTCCTGCAGGTAGTGAAATCCATTTTGGTATTTATCATAGTCTTCGTTCTTGGAACTTCTTTAAACTCCCTGCTGGTATTCAAGCAAAATGCAATGTAGGTGGATTTGGTATTGATGGCGGTGTCTCAACAATGATGGGAGCATCATTTGTTCATCCTGATAAGTTGTTTGTTGGAGTGTTTGGTGATTTGGCTTTCTTCTATGATATGAATGTTGTTGGTAACCGTCATGTAGGTAATAATGTCCGCATTATGCTTATTAACAATGGTAAGGGAAATGAGTTCCGAAATTATCGTCATCCTTGTGCATTCCTGGGAGAAGAGGCTGATGAATTTGTTGCAGCAGCTGGTCATTATGGAAATAAATCTCATAAATTAGTAAAGGATTATGCAACTGATTTGGGATATGAATACCTTTGTGCAAGTAATAAGGAAGAATTCTTGGCGGTTATAGATAAGTTCTTATTACCAGATAAAACAGACCGTCCTATGTTGTTTGAAGTCTTCACAGAGACAGAGGATGAAAGCAATGCTTTGGAAATGCTTTGCAATGTTGTTTCTGATCCAAAATATATTGCCAAAAAAGCAATTAAAGGAGTAGTAAAACAAGTTTTAGGTGATATTGGTGTAAAAGTGATTAAGTCTGCTTTAGGTAAATAAATGAATCTCTCTAACCTATATTTAATACAGGCAAAAGCATCGAATCAGTCATGTATATTCTCATTTTAAAATATATACTCATAGCATTGTGTCTGGCATATGTAACCCATGTGTTTTCCAAGAAAAAAGAAGTAATGCTTGACGTGAAAAGGCATGTATTGGAAAAGAGACTGAAATTATATGCCTCATTACACAAGTTGATACATCATAACTCTCTGTTCATTGCGCCACCAGCATTGATGGAGCAATATTATTGGAGTTTGATAGACGGCATGCCTTTTCGCATTGGGGATCAAAAGATGGAATATGTCTCTTATTTCAGTTCTTATGAGAAATTGAATGAATATTTTATGTTGATTAAAGAGCAATCTTCTCAAACTTTGTTCTGGCCTAAGGATATAGAAGCTACTTTAGATTCTGTTAATGAATGGAACGATAATGTATTGAGTCTTCTTACAGCATTTAAAATGATGGAAGAAGAAAACAAGTCTTTAAACGATGAGAAAAGAAAAGAGCATCTTGATTTGGCTTGCCAGATTTTTGGAATAGCATTGCAGCACGACATTGAATATATTAGTGACCATTTGAAAAGTATGTTGGCAGATAGATTGCAAATGCCAAATTTACTGAATCTGTTTAAGGTTTCTTTTGTTGATAAATGTTGGTTATGGCTTTTTGAACGTCATATAGATAAAGCTGATCTCTATAAGCATGGCGCATCGTTGGTGGTTCTTCTCTTGTTTGTTCATATAAGGGATGAATATACTAGAGATGAATATGATAATCTGCCAGAACACGACAGAGATTCTATTATGAAAAGATTTCATACTTCTATAATAAAATGTTTGCCTCATGATTGATACGTTAAATCAAATAGTTAACGAGATAAATTCATTGCCTGAGTATTTCGGAAAAGGAATTTTGGAATTAATTATCCTCATCGTAGGTGGTATAGTAGTAGGTTGGATAACTTCCACCTATTTTGCACAAAGAGCTGCTGAGTCTGAAGTGAAAGGGGATATTATGAAGAAGAAGTTGGATATTTATGATGCTCTGGTAATAAAACTTGAAGCGATACTGCAACAGGTGGTATTGCCACACAATATTATCAATATCGCGGTTTCTGATATCAAAGAAAATGATATTCCTATGGAGTATGTTCCACAATATCCGGTTTTAAATGTATTTCAGACTGGAGATAAACTGAAAGAAACCGTTTTGGATATAGACAGCTTTATTAGTACCAACAGAATCTATTTCGAAAAGGGGCTATATGAAAAGTTGCAGTTCTTTCAAAATTATATTGTCATTTTCAATCGTTTGATAGTGATGTATCAGGAACATTTTATAGATAGCCATATTCCTTTAGATAATAAGAACGTTAAAAAGTTTGAGAACATGACGGCTATAGAACTGGGGCTTATATTTCAAGATGAACTTTCGGAAGAAATAGAATCTGTGTATGATGAAATACGAGATAGTATCAATCATATCACGTTTAAGGTGCAGTCTAAACCAGATCATTCTGAAAAGCGTTTAGGAAATAAAGGTGAAATTGTTCAACAGATGTTGGATATGAAAATTATGACAGAACGTGAAAAGATACAGAAACTTATAGCATTGAATATAGCCAAGGCCATGGCTGTAGAAAAAGGAAATAAATAGTAACGATGATTGTGGACAATATATATTGGGGATTTGATCAGTCAGCCTGGGAAGATATATTCTCATTGTTGAAGGTCTTGTTGCCCGGTCTCTTTATGGCTTTCTTTGGTGCTTATTATCAGACACGAAAGAAAAAGGAGATAGCTCTTAAAGTAGGTATTACCCGGTTGAGGATTGATGCATATGAAGATATTGCTGCAACATTCAGCAAATTAGCAGAGCAAGTATCACCAATCTTATCTGATGATGCTAAGATTAAGGAAATCTTAAGTTTTTATGACTATATCGATTTAAATACTGATTACAGTTCAATCATTGGAACCGAAAAAAGGTTTGATTCTTTTTATCATGCTATTTGTGACAAAGTAGATGAGAATGACATTTATCTTGATTACAAAGTACACAAGCAATGTACTGGTTCAATAGCAATCTTCACACACATGAAAACTATTCTGGATGCGTATTGTGACACTATGCGTGTTCTGGATGAGGAAGGCAAGAATGATAGAAAACTACAAGATAAGATAGATTTTGGTTATCGTCTGGCAGCTGTATTAATGAAAAATGAGATTAATAAAGGTTTCATATTAGTTGAGGATATTATAGCTGGGCAGATAAATGGTGTTCGGGTGAATTATCGAAAATATCGCATAAGAAAGATTGCCTATAAGTTCTTTGAGCCAATCATGCGTTGGGCTGATAGTTATATGTCTGATGAAACTTGGAGAGGTTGTCTTAGCAGAAAGATTCTTTTTAGAGTTCTAGGTGATAGATTATCACTTGTATCAAAGCTGGCAATATTCGTGGAAACATTAGCATATATTCATGTCTCTGATCAATATTCGCCAAGTGCTTATTTCACGATGGACGAAGATTCTAGGATAAAAGTTTCTTCTGATTTCTTTAGCAGTTTTTATTTTCAATTACATCATAATAGGTAAATTATCGTTTGAAAAATAAATGTAACAGTTGGCAGTTTTAAAATCTGCTGAGGTACAAATAATGATTTAAAGAAGTGATATTATATAAACTGATATGGGACTCAAGATACGCAAGGTAAAGTTTTTAAACGAAGTTCAGTTTGGAGATTTAGAATTAGATTTCTTGAATTCGCAAACTAGACTTCCTTATCAAAACATAGTTTTTGTTGGTGATAACGGTGTCGGGAAAACAAATCTCTTAAGGTCTCTTAAAGAGATTATAAGTTCTCCAACTCGTTCATATATATATCGATATATAGAGTATGAATTGAATGGTAGAATTTGTCGATTTGAACGAAAACAAGATGATGCTCTTCACAATCATAGCTATCAGCTATATGATGCCGAAACGAATTCAATCTTTATGATAAGCCCGCTAGACGATGATTATCCGGTAGAATTAAGACCTCGTTCCGAGGAAATTCTGATGTCTTATTCTAATAATGATCATTTTGACCAAAAGGACGATGATTTTTCATCTTTGATAGATCGTCTAGTAAATTTACAGAATGAAGATAGTATCAATTATGCTTATTACAATATTAAGCATGATGATGCACCATTGAGGTGGTCAGAGTTCTTCCAGAGGTCTAAAATGAAGACTTTTGCTGATTCTTTTAATGCTTTCTTTGAAGATATGGAGTATTTTGGAATGGGATTCTCTGACCGGCATGAAAAGGTAATAGGTTTCACAAAACACGGAAAGCAGATAAATACGCAGAGTTTAAGCTCTGGTGAAAAGCAAATTATAGAAAGAACTGTTCCTATATTGGAAATAATGACGGAACAAAAAGATAATTTACTGTTTATTGATGAACCAGAGATGAGTTTGCATCCTAAATGGCAAGAAAAGGTTCACTCATATTTTAAGCAGCTGTTTACTGATACTAGTGGTATTCAGCAGAACCAAATCTTTATGGCTTCTCATTCAAGTGCTTTCCTCAAAAAAGCTTTGATGGATGAAACATCTTTAGTAGTTCGCCTGATTAATCATGATGGTAGAGTAGAAGCTCAGAGAATAGAGCATCCTACATATTTGTCTGATGTCACTTTTGCAGAGGTTAATTATCTAGTCTTTGATATTGTTTCAGCAGAATACCATAATCAGTTGTACTGTCAAATTCAGAACAGGTATAATCTCTCAAAGGTTAAGGCCTGTGATGAATATATATATCATCATCAATCATTTATCTCCAATCTGCATCAGAAAACTTCTGGCTATGGACGTGTTCAGTATAATACAATATGTTCTTATATAAGAAATGCCATCGATCATTTTGACAATGGTCATACATATACAGAAGATGAATTGCGTTGTTCGATTCAACTCATGCAAGAGATTCTGAGGTGATGGATATCATTAAATTAAATCTTTATATTATTGAGTAGCATAAAAAATAATTGCAAGATTTAGTAAAGGTGCAGAAGGTGTTATAAAGCATACTTATGGTGAATAGTGAGTTCAAGATAGAATAAACGAAATAATAACTTATGGAGTCTCTGGCATGCAAACTGTCATGAGCAATTTTATTAAGCTACTTTTCTGCTTGGGGCAGGGAGCATCCCGGGACTCATTTTGAATAAGATACAAAACACGATGAAGATAGGAATATTAACGCTACCTTTAAATTCAAATTATGGTGGCGTGCTACAAGCCTTTGCCCTCCAAACGATATTGAAGCGTATGGGGCATGACGTTTTAGAAATAGAGTTGAAGAAAAATCTCAGGTGGCAATACCCGCCTTTATGGAAGATGCCACTAAGTTTTGGAAAGAGATTTCTATTCAAATATATTGTAAGACGCAAGAATCAAAAAATTCTTTTAGAAAGATATGAACGAAAGGTATATCCTCTTCTGGTTCATGATATTCTTGAGTTTATATCGAAGTATATAAAACAATTTAAGGTAGATAAGTTAATAGACTGTAAAGGGAATTTTGATGCTTTCGTCTGTGGAAGTGACCAAATTTGGAGATATAAATATTATCCTTTTTTTGAGGGTGATATTGCCAATGTTTATTTGAAGTTTCTTGGTGATGATTCATGTAAGAGAATCGCTTATGCTGCTTCGTTTGGAACAGAAAATTGGGAATATCCTGCGAATGAAACTTCAGAATGTAAGAGATGGATTCAAAAGTTTGATGCAGTATCTGTTAGGGAAGACACAGGCGTCAAGTTGTGTTCTACCTATTATGATATAAAAGCTAAACATGTCCTTGATCCAACGATGCTTTTATCAAAAGATGACTATGTTGATTTGATAGAGAAATCTGATGTGCCGAAAAGCAAAGGTAATTTGTTCTGTTATATCTTAGATAATACGGATGAAAAGATGAATGTTGTAAAGAATATAGAGAAGCAACGACATTTATCCTCTTTCTTTATGAATGGAGATTGTGGTAATTTAGCTGAAGATTTAGAAAAGAGAATCCAACCTCCGGTTGAAAGCTGGCTTCGAGCTTTTTATGATTCCGAATTTATTGTTACTGATTCTTTTCATGCATGTGTATTCTCTATTTTGTTTCATAAGCAGTTTTTGGTAATTGGAAATAAAGATAGAGGATTGGCACGCATTCATTCGTTACTGTCAATGTTTGGTCTGGAAGACAGATTGACTTCTGATACAGGTTTAGATATAAATAGAATGAAAACAATCGATTATGATCGAGTTGATGAAATCCTGGCCAAATATAGGGAAGATTCTCGATCATTCTTGATACAGGCTCTAACATCATAATAAGAGTGTATATGGAAAATCAAACTTTTAGTATTATAGTTCCGGTTTATAACGTGGAGCTGTATTTAGAGAATTGCATCAACAGTGTACTCAATCAGAGTTATCGGAATTTTCAACTAATACTAGTTGATGATGGAAGTAAAGATTCTTCTGGTGAGATATGTGATAGGTTCGCTCAAAAAGATAGTCGTGTCAAGGTTATACATAAACAGAACGCAGGAGTTAGTGGTGCAAGAAATACTGGTATAGAGATAGCTACAGGACAATTTATTTGCTTCATCGATTCTGATGATTGGATTGAGAGTGATTACCTTCAGAAGATTGTTGATGAAATATATGATTTTGATATTTTGTTCTTTGGATCTGTTTGGCATTATGAAGATGGGTGCTCACGTACTTTAAGCCTTCAAAATTCGGAATATAAGAAAGATATATATACAGGCATTTTTCATTTGCTGGAGAATGATATAAAGATTAACTATTTTGGTTTCACTTGGAATAAGGTTTTCCGTAGGGATATTATAGAGCAATATAGAATCCGTTTTATCGAGAATCTGGCTATCAGTGAAGATGAGGTGTTTACTTTGAACTATTGTAATCACATTAAATCCTTGAAGATTATTGATGTTCCACTTTATCATTATCTTTGGAAATCGCAAGGTCTCACACATAAGAAACGACAAAATGAGGAATGGATATTATTAGCATATCACTTCCGAAAACTGACAAAGGAAATTCAAAATAACGAACTTTCTCTTTATTATAAAAATAGGGTGGCTAGAATCTTTAATAATGCAGCATGGTCTTGTACCAATCCTCTTGGTTTGATGAAGGGAGAGTTGAGAATGATAAAATATTGTATTAATAACCATGTTTCTCTTCCTGTTAAATCTATTGGAAGAGAAATTTTAAATAAGATTATATGATAGAATTATTTAGCAAAATTTTAAGAAAGATTATTTGGATTTTAAAAATTCCACGTAATATAATACTTTCATTACGCTATGGTATCTCACCATCTAAGCATGTATATTTCGGAAAGAATGTACGCATAGTTAACCCTCAATATATCGATATGGGGGGGGCAATTTATATAGATGATGATGTGGAATTATGCGTTAATAAGACTATGCCTGGAGTTACACCGAAATTACTCATCGGTAATAGGGTGCATTTTGGCAAAATGAATCGTATCGGTTGCGATAACAAGATTGTTATAGAGGATGATGTGCTCTTTGCGCCTCACGTCCACATTTCTGACCGCAACCATGGATTTGAAGACATTCATACACCGATATCCCGACAGAAAGTAACTAGTAAAGGACCTGTTGTCATTGGGGCTGAGACCTGGCTCGGTTTCGGTTGCCAGGTGATGTCTGGTGTTAAAATTGGAAGGCATTGTGTAATAGCAGCAGGTACAATAGTTGTTAAGGATGTACCTGATTACAGTGTCGTAGGAGGTAATCCTGCAAAAATCTTGAAAAAATATAATCAAATAACCAATAAATGGGAAAAATATGATGGCTAAACATTATGACTATCTAATCGTAGGTTCCGGCTTGTTCGGAGCCACATTTGCACATTTTGCTCACAAACAGGGCAAGAAGTGTTTGGTAATTGATAAGCGTTCTCACTTGGGTGGTAACATCTATTGTGAGAATATCGAAGGTATTAATGTACATAAGTATGGAGCACACATCTTCCATACCTCCAATAAGAAGGTGTGGGACTTTGTGAACTCCATCGTAGAGTTCAACCGCTATACCAATTCGCCAGTGGCTAACTACAAGGGTAAACTTTATAATTTGCCTTTCAATATGAACACCTTCTATCAGATGTGGGGCGTAACTACACCTGAAGAAGCCCAGACTAAGATTGATGAGCAGAAGGCGGAAGCTGTTGCTCGTATGAAAGCTGATGGCGTTACAGAACCACGTAACCTAGAGGAGCAGGCTCAGGTTTTGATAGGAAAAGACATTTACGAAAAACTTATCAAGGGTTATACAGAGAAGCAGTGGGGAAGAAAATGTACAGAACTTCCTGCTTTCATTATCAAACGTCTACCAGTTCGTCTCATCTTTGATAATAACTACTTTAATGACAAGTACCAGGGTATCCCTGTTGGTGGTTATAACAAACTCATTGATGGCTTGCTTGAAGGAGTAGAGACGAAAACAAATGTAGATTTCTTCGAAAATCGTGAATATTGGGAGGGAATAGCCGACAAGATAGTGTTCACAGGTAAGATAGATGAATTCTATAATTATCAGTTTGGTAAACTAAACTATCGTACAGTACGCTTTGAGACTGAGGTCATTGATAAGCCTAATTATCAAGGCAACGCAGTTGTGAACTATACCGAGCGTGAAGTTCCTTACACTCGTGTTATTGAGCACAAGCACTTTGAGATGTTTGGTCAGGATGTGTATGAATGTCCAAAGACCGTCATTTCGAAAGAGTATTCCACAGAGTGGAAGGATGGTATGGAACCATACTATCCTGTGAATGACAAGCAGAACTCTGAACTGTATGCCAAGTACAAGGAACTTGCAGATAAGGAAGAGAATGTCATCTTCGGTGGTCGCTTAGCCGAATATAAGTATTACGATATGGCTCCTGTTATCGAAAAGGTTGTAAATATATTTGTTAATTGAAACAGATATCTAAACTTTTAATGAATTATTATGTTTTCAGTTAAGACTATATTTATTATTGTTAAATCAATAGAACTCCTTATATTTGTTCTATATGGTAAAAGATTAGCAAATGCTAAATCAAACAAAGAATTTTGGAAACGTTCCTTAATTCCGATTTTTACATTTGGAATTATTGAGGGATTGAGGTTTGGAAGAGGCATTGATTGGAATGTTTATTTCTATAGATACACTAACTTAGCATATAAGACAACAGGAGATTATGAATTCTTATTTGAACTTATATGCAATATAGAAGGTGCTTTAAATATACCTTATCCTATATTTATCATGATAAATGAATTCGCATTTATTGTTGGTATATTTTTTATTATAAGTAGGTTTAAGCAATATAGTACTTATATACTGCCATTTGTACTTTCTTATACTTTATTCAATGAAAACTTTATAAGATGGAGTATGGCAATAGTATTCATATTTGGAGGTGTCTATTGTTTATTGTCAAATAAAATAATAAAAAGTTATTTGTTTGTATTATTGGGATTTTTAACGCATTCAGGTTCTATTATTATAGTACCATTTTTCGTGTTATTTAAAATATTGAAGGATCGCCAATTGACTCCAATTGTTAGTACATTGTTTTTGGTTGTAACCACTTTTGTTTTGTCTTTAGCTAATTTGGGCTTTTTGATAGTATTATCTAAATATATGGGTAATTCGTCTATTGGAGATATTCAGGCTGGTGGATATTTTGATGCAACAGAATCTCTTTTAGCTGGAACATGGGGAAGTCAAGGTATTGACAATAAAGGTGTCCTTTTCAAATTACGCTTTTTTTTAGGCGTTGCACCAATTATATATTTTGCACCTCGTTTTATTAAAAAGGGAACATATGAAAACTTTGTTTATAATTTGTTTCTCATAGGATGCTTGATAAGCCCATTGTTTTCATTAATTGAAATTTTTAATAGATTCTCCGCATTGTTATCATTTTTTGGATGTATAATAGGTGGTGTTGTATACTATAATATGTTACAATCAAAGAAAAGGCTAGAAAAAGTATTGATTTGTTTGTCAATGTTTTGCCAGTTCTATCCTATATTAGCAATTATCTTTTTTAGGGAAGGTGATTTTAATATGCTATTTTTATGGGATGCTAATGGTCGCGACTGTCTACCTTATTGGGGATTACAATTATTATAAAAATATAATATGGAAAAAATATTGTCGATTATTGTTCCAACTTATAATATGGAACGATTATTAGAAAAATGTCTTTCATCGTTTATTATTAAACAGATGAATTTGTTGGAAATTATTGTTGTAAATGATGGAAGTAAAGATAAATCTTCATCAATTGCACATAATTTTGAAGGATTATATCCTAATGTGTTTAAGGTTGTTGATAAAAAAAACGGCAACTATGGTTCTTGTATAAACATTGGATTGTCTTTAGCTACAGGTAAATATGTAAAAGTATGTGATGCAGACGATTCTTTTTGTAGTAATGAATTAGAAAAATATGTAGATTGTCTGAGTAAAACAAATGCAGATATGGTGATTTCTAATTATTCTGTAATCAATGATTTGGGAAAGAAAATGAACTGTATCGATTTCAGTTTTCCTTCTAATCGAACTGACAATATTCAAGGAATTTTAACTTCCGTAGAATTCAAGAAGATACAGATGCATGCAATAGCGTATAAAAGAAGTATTTTTTCTAAGTTTATGTATAAGCAAACAGAAGGAATTCCTTATACTGATCAAGAATGGATATTCATGCCAATGATGTATGTGGAAACATATCTGTATTTAAAGTATGATGTTTATCAATATTTGGTAGGTCGTGAGGGACAGACTGTTGATCCAAAAGTAGCTATCAGAAATTTACCTCATAACATTACGGTATTAAAGTCTAGACTCAGTTTTTATAAAAATAATAAAAATAGCCTTCATAAGGAACTGATAAGTTATTATGAGTATAAGCTTTGTGAAGACGCTTTGTTTATATATAGATATATCCTTTTTAAAAAAGCTCTTAATCTAGAACTTCTTTTAGAACTTGATGATTATATACATATGATTGACAAGCAGTTGTACAAAACATTGGGTGGTGCTAGTTTTATTGGATACCATTATGTTAAAAATTGGAGAAAAAACAGAAATAAGCATCTGTTTTTCTTAATTTCTTCATTGTACAGATTTTTGTATAAGATACTAAAGTCTAGCAAGTGAAAAAATACAAGCGTAATTTAACGTAATACCCTCATAAAAATGACTTTGAAGTTTGTATTTTCTCACAGAGAACGTGCCAAGACAACCAAGAACTTCTCTGTAACAATTGTACGTTGGACATAATGTACCAGTCCGTTTGCTTTTTGTAAGCGTAGGTGGAAAGGGAAACAAGGATGTTTAGTTGTCTGATGACTGTTTTCTTTACTTCCTTGATGCGTATGAAACCATCGGTGTTTTGGTGCTCTGGTTACCTATTTCTCATTCGATTTGTTGGTAACGGACTATTATTTGACTTTGTTTCAGGAAGGCGCAGGCTGTTTTTCTATATATATATCAGAGCTTCAGATTTTTTTTAGAAAAGAATTCTGTTTCAACATTTTTCTTTTTGTGTAAGACATAAAATCGTCATTAATGTTTTTTATTATAAAAATCTAATGAAAATATTATTTATTCATAATTCGATACCAGAGTATCGTCTAAGATTTATGGTTCAATTATCTATGTGTTGTGATGTTAAGTATCTTATTACAGATAGGAATTTAGCTTCAGCAATTTATGGTAGTCAACCCCAACTACCTAAAGAACTTAATGTTTCTTTTCTAAATGGTAGATTTAACTTTAGAACTATCTGGAATGAAATTAACAATAATGCGTATGATATTGTTGTATTACCTCCGGTTGATGATTTTTTCCAGTATTTTATAGGCAGATTTGTTGAAAAAATAGTAGAAGGAAAACAAATAAAGATAGCTTATTGGTCTGAGGGGTGGCAAAAAAATAAACTTCCATTCATAAAGGCTATAAAGAAATATATACATAGAAATATGAAACTCTCTTTATTTTCTAAATGTGATTTATTCTTGGCTTCTGGCTCTAAGGCTGTACACTATCTGCAAAGTTTAGGCATTCCTCAAAATAAGATTAAAATAGCTTATGATAGTAGTACATCTCCTTCTGTTAGTAACTGTAATATTCGGCTACAATATGGATTAAAAGAAGACGCTAAACTTATATTGTTTTTGGGTAGGCTTGTACCAAGAAAAGGGTGTAAATATTTAATTTCAGCTTTTGATTCTATTGCAAAGAAAGATGAGAAAGCCATCCTTTTAATTGGTGGAGAAGGAGAGGATAAAGCTGGTTGCGAAATATTGGTTAACAGATTGGGTCTAAGAGAAAGAATAAAATTTGTTGGTAGAATTTCTTCTTCAGATCGTTCCTCTTACTTTAAAGAAGCTGATGTCTTTGTTTTGCCGAGCTATTCCCTGGGGGGAACTATTGAGGCTTGGGGGCTTACTGTGAATGAATCTCTAGAACAAGGTACTCCAGTTGTTGCTACTGATGTCGTTGGGGCTGCTTATGACTTGCTTGATGGTGAATGTGGCATAATGATAAAAGAGAGAAACGTTGAGGAGTTGGCTAGTGCTATTTCGCATTTTTTACACATATCAGATAAGACTTCTCTTTCAAAAAAGTGTATAGAGCGTTATCATCAATTTAGTGTAGAAAATATGGCTTTTGGTTTTTATAATGCTTTTAAAACTGTTTTGAACGATGAAAATTGATATTATAACATTACATCGTGCCCAAAATTATGGTAGCGTTTTGCAAGCCTTTGCTTTACAAAAGCAAATCGAAAAACTTGGTCATCAGGCTTATATTTTAGATTACTATCCAGAACGCTACACAAATAAAGGCTTATTAAAGAGGTTGAAAAATAAAAGTAGTAGGTTCAACAATCCTCTTGTTTTGTTGATAGCAAAGTTACTAATTTACCCTTCTTATTTGAAAAAAGGCATACAATTTAATAAGTTTATGCATTATTTAAATCTGGAGAAGCCTTCATTTGCAACAAATGAGGAAGGAATGGGAAGATTTACTGATGCAGATGCTTATTGTGCAGGTTCTGACCAAATTTGGAATAGTCATTGGAATGAGGGGGTTGAAAAAGCGCTTTTTCTAGATTTTGTTCCAAAGGGAAAGCTATGTTTGTCTTATGCAGCTTCTATTGGATTATCTAATATTCCTGCAAATGAAATTGATGAAACTAAGCTCCTTCTTGATAAATTTGAATTCTTGTCACTTAGAGAAGATAAGGGTGTAGAACTGGTAAGGGAACTCGGTCGAACTGATGCTGTTCAATGTTTAGATCCAACTTTGCTGATGAGCAAGGAAGAATGGAGTCTATATGCTGATGATAGCTATAAAGGGAAGGAGTATGTATTGACATATAATCTTCATCACGATCCCGAGATTGACAAATGTGCCAAGGCTATTGCTTCTAAGTATCATCTTCAGATAAGAAATATCAGCTACAATTGGCATGATATTGTTCGACATGGTCATTTGGATTGGTGTCCTACAGTTGAGGGTTTCCTTGGCTTAATCAAAAATGCTAAATATGTTGTTGCTGATTCTTTTCATGCAACTGCTTTCTCTATTATATTTGAGAAACCGTTTGTTGTTATAACACCTGAAGTTGCTAGTTCTAGACTTTTAAGCCTTCTGAAGATGCTGGAACTGGATGATTATAATATTAATAAATTTACAAGTGTTAAAGTGATTGAACAGCCGATAGATTATATTCGTGTTAAGTCCATTATTGTCACAAAACAAAGAGAATCAATTTCTTTTTTAAATAAGGCATTTACTTGTAAATCATTTACTCATAATAGATAGTATGCCAAGATTAGCTGATTATAAAGATTGTACTGGTTGTGGCGCTTGCGCCAGTGCTTGTAATCATCAAGCCATCAGTATGCAAGAAGGGAGAGATTCTTTTGTCTTTCCTGTTGTGGATTCCCAAAAATGTGTGGAATGTAAATTATGCGAGAAAAGATGCCCCGTCATTTCCACATTGGAATCCAAAAATAATCCTAAGCCAAAAGCTTATGCTGTTTGGAATAATTTGGATAGAAGAATAAGTAGTTCTGGAGGTGCTTTTTCTTCGTTTGCTCGTAAAACCATTGCTAATGGTGGTATTGTTTTTGGAGCAGCTTTTGATGAAAGATTATATTGCCACCATATAGGTGTTGATACAATTGATGGATTGAAAGCTCTAAGAGGCTCAAAGTATGTGCAAAGTGATATTGGGGATTCATATCAATCTGCCAAAAAGGCTCTAAAAGAAGGTAGGCAGGTGTTGTTTTCAGGAACTCCTTGTCAGATAGCTGGTCTGTATGCTTATCTCAACAAAGATTATCCTAATCTGCTGACTTTGGACTTGGCGTGTCATGGTGTACCAAGTGCTTCCGTTTTTAATGCGTATTTGTCAAAATTATCGACCCGCTTCGCGGGAACTGTCAAGATTGATGGCTTCGAATTTCGGCGGAGAGACGGATGGGGAAAATCCCCATCCGTCTCTCTTGGCGGTAAATTGCTTCCGATTTATGATGTGGATAGCTTATATATGAATGCATTTGATGCATGTGCAATATTTAGAGAAAGTTGTTATCATTGTAAGTATGCTCAGACTCAAAGGGTAGGTGATTGTAGTTTAGCTGATTTTTGGGGAATTGGACGATATGGAACACCATTTAAGTATGATGTATTGAAAGGAGTATCGCTTGTATTGGTTAACAATCAAAAAGGTGAAGAAGCTTTAAATGGTTTGCAAGATACTATGATAGAAGAGCGAACATTGAAAGAGGCACTTATAGAAAATCATAATTTGCGCCAATCTTCTATTATGCCAAAAGGAAGAACTGATATCATAAAGGCATTCCTAGACCAAAATATGTCTTTGGATCAAATTGATAAAAAGTTCCATCTTGTTGATCATAGCTTTAAAGCTCAAGTGAAGAAATATGCAACAAAGTGGCATTTATTTGACCCTGTAAAGCGTTTGTATAATTATTATAAAGCCCATTAATTTTCTTATGAATTTATTATTTTTGTTAAGAACATGCGAGGTTGGTGGCATTGGTGTGGTGACATCTACATTAGCAAACAAGTTTATTGAAGAAGGTCATCATGTTGTATTAGCATCATTCTTAAAGCCTCCTGCAGAAATGCTTGCAAAATTTGATAAAAAGGTTGTTGTAGAGTCTTTAGGTGCCTATACTAATAATGATGAAATCGTAAGTAACCTTCGAACTTTATTAATCTCTAATAAGGTTGATCTTATCATCAATCAATTGGGGTTGCCTTTCTTACCATGTAAGGTTATCAATAAGGCAAAGAAAGGGCTAAACATTAAAACTATTGCTTTTTATCATAATTCTCCTGATACCAATGCTCGTATCAAGGATGTTGAAATTGCACTGTCGGAAACTCATAATCCTTTGAAGAAAGCTATGCTTTATGCAAAGATGTTTGCATTTAAGCAAATCACAAGCAGAAGCATGAAGTATGTATATCAGCATACAGACTTGTATATGGTACTTTCATCTAGCTTTGTCAAGAAGTTTGAAGAGTTTACTGGAATAACTCATCCTGATCATCTTCAAGTATTGACAAATCCTGTGACCATCGATTCTTCCTCTTATGATTATTCTCTTTCTAAAAAGCAGAAAGAGATTATTTATATGGGTAGAATTGATTTTAACCAAAAGCGTGTTTATCGAGTTGTGGATACGTGGGCGAAACTGGAGCCGATGTTTCCTGATTGGAAGTTGACGATAGTTGGTGATGGTACTGCTCGTAAGGACATAGAAAAACAGGTCAAAGAGTATGGTTTGCAAAGAGTGTCTTTTGAAGGCTTCCAGCAACCTAGACCATATTATGAGCGTGCTTCAATCTTGATGCTTACATCAGAATACGAAGGTTTTCCATTGGTGCTTGCTGAATGTATGAGCTTTGGTGTGATTCCTGCCGTATATAACAGCTATTCTGCGGTATGTGATATCATTGATGGTGGCAAGGATGGTATCGTGCTCCCTTATCATGAGAAGGGATATGATGCCAATGAAGCTGCTGGTATGATTGCCAACATCATGAAGGATGATGGTAAACGTGAGCAAATGGCTTTGGCTGCCATCAAGAAAAGCAAAGAATATTCCGTAGAGAAGATTTATAGTGAATGGGAGAAAGTGTTTCATTCTCTGCAAAAGAAATAAGAATTTGTTATGCTATGTACAACGATATTCAGTTAATAATCATGGCTGGCGGCGTAGGTAGCCGCTTCTGGCCTATGTCAACCCCCGATTACCCAAAGCAGTTCATAGATGTGATGGGTGTCGGATGTTCCCTCATTCAATTGACAGTAGATAGATTGAAGCCAATCTGCCCTGTCGAGAACATGTGGGTAGTGACAAACGAAAAATATATCAGCATTGTCAAGGAGCAAATCCCTGACATGCCAGTTGATAACATATTAGCAGAGCCGGAGGCTCGCAATACTGCTCCATGTATTGCTTATGCCTGTTGGAAGATTCAGAAGAAGCATCCAGCTGCCAACATCGTGGTGACACCATCCGATGCCCTGGTTATTAATACCTCGGAGTATCAGCGAGTGCTCAGCAAGGCATTGAGCTATACATCCGATAAGAACGCCATCGTTACCATCGGTATCAAGCCAAGCCGCCCAGAAACAGGCTATGGCTATATAGCCTCAGCAGAGCCAACATCCGTAGATGAAATCTACAAGGTTGAGGCTTTCAAGGAAAAGCCAAATCTGGAGACAGCCGAGCAATATCTTGCCGCTGGCAATTACTATTGGAATGCCGGAATCTTCGTATGGAACATCGATACCATCAGCAAGGCAATCCGTACTTTCCAGCCTCAGCTTGCCAGTATCATGGATGAGATGGCACCTTCTTTCTATACCGAACAGGAGAAAGAGGTAGTCGGCAAACTATTCCCAACCTGCGAAAAGATTAGCATTGACTATGCCGTGATGGAGAAGTCGAAGGAAATCTATACCTTGCCAGCCGAGTTCGGCTGGAGCGACTTAGGCAGCTGGGGTAGCCTCCGCACCTTACTTCCACAGGATGAGGCTGGCAATGCTAAGGTAGGCAAGGACATTCGCTTGTATGAATGCAAGAACTGCGTGGTCCATGCAGCCGATGAAAGCAAGGTGGTAGTTCAAGGCTTGGATGGCTATATCGTAGCCGAGAAGCACGGACAATTGCTTGTTTGCTCTTTGAAAGAGGAACAGAGGATTAAGGAATTTGGAAAATAGCAAAATCTCATGTCACTTATTGTTCTCATTGAATCTAGTTGTTTTAAGCTTTGTTTCTTAGTTATCAAATGCAAAGAAATCGTTGATAGTTTTTTTAAAATTATGTAATTTCAAAAGTTATGTATAGACTACAAAATATTAAAGAAGGTATTTATAATCTTGTTTATATTACCTTTTTGCATGGGACTCCTTCCTATTCACAAGATGCAATAAGAAAAGCGATCGATCTTTTTATTGATTTTCTTAATACAAAGTCTGGAAATGAAAATTTGCATGGGCTTTCAGTTGCAATATTTAGTGCATTACAAGAGTTGCTTGTTGATAAGATTTATTCAATCAATAATCTTGATATTTTAGCAACAAAGTTAGAACCTTTTTGTCGTAAGGTCTTGATGTTAAAGGATGGCAAAACTTATGAAGAGCTTTCTCATATTAATTTAGCCCCTTTACTCAAACAACTTCATTTAAACACAAGCCTGTCATCACAAGTTAGAGCCACAGATTATCCTATATTAAATGAGGCAAATTTGGATAGTTTTAAAGGTTGTCAAGAATATCTTTATTCCATAGCTATAGCTTATGTAAAGCGTAATGATATACATAATGCAGCGTTACTTGATTTTGCAGAAATAGCAGTACTCTTAAAACATATACTTGTTGTTTATTTATATGTTGTTTTAGTTCATAAAAACATAGTTGCAAGAGAAATTCAAGCTAATGGAGGTGTTGCTATAGATGACGAGACGAATTTAAAACAGAAATTGTTATTTGATTTTTTCAACTATGGGGATACTTCAACGGAGCTAAAAAAGCAGATAGTTAATGCTTATATTGAAAATTATTTATACCAACATCCCCAGAGCTCGATTTCAACCTTAGTTGAGGATTCTACAGGATTTTTTAAGAATGCTTTTACCAAAGATTTCTTTGAAAGGCAAATTGATCGGTTAAGGGGAAAAGGACAAATTGTTCCACAATCATCTGAGCCGATATCGTTATCTAATGATTTTAAAAATAAAATTACACAAATACATAGAGACTATCTGGATAATCAACAAAATTTTTATTTGATTTTCGATGAGCTTTTAAGCAAATATCATATAGAAGATAAGAGAAATAACCTGTTGAATAGATTGTCAGTTTTCTTTGAACAAAATTTTAACATAGATTTGGTTGAAGCTTATTGTTTAGAAGATGATATGTTGAATAATCAATATTCTGATATCTTGGATTTCTTGAAGTCTATAGTTGGTGAAGAGCTTTATGTCAATTTATTTAAAGACATATTGGAATGTTGTGAAGATAATGATTTCTTGCTAAGAGAATCCGCAAGTAAGGTTTTTTGTAATTTATCCAACCCCGATAAATTTGAAAATTATCTTCGTCAACAAAATATGAGTGTTTACCTAGATACACAGATAGTACTATATGCATTATGTGATACTGGACTACGTAATGACGGTTCCGAGGATGTTCGTATGAGAGTTATAAAAAAGCTTATAGAATATGCTAGGAAAAATCCAAAGATAAAACTTTATTTTTCTACACATTATTTCAGAGAGGTAACCAATCAAATAAAAATAGCTTTAGGATTAATTCCATTTGTGGACGATCCTTCCTTGCATAATGTTAACGTTTCTTCTAATGTTTTTTATAAATACTACATTTATTTAAGAGATAATTCTTTGTTGGAAGAGAATATAAATTCATTTGCTGACTTTTTATATGAAACATACAATCTTTCAGAAGATGATTTAATTGATAATGATTTTGAAGGTATTGCACGTGATTGTTTATCAGATTTTATGGAACAAGACTTAGGCATTTCAGTCATAAATATACCTACTTATGAAACAACGAATGCAGAAGCTTTGCTCCAAGATGTCATTTTGAAAAATAGACTACCTAGTAAGAATTCTGGCATTTGTAAAAATGATGCTATAATGGTAAGTTTTTTGGCAGATACACACTATCATGAAGGCAAAGAACCGTATTTTATAACATTAGATAGAACTTTTACTCCATATAGAATAGCTTTTAAAAATAAATATTCTAGAAGAGAAGTCTTATCTTGGCATCTGTTTTCACCTGCTAAATTTCTCAATCATGTGGATTTAATGAGCTTTAAAATAGAACCACAATCTTTTACTGATGATATGAAATCTGTTATTGAAGATTTTGGTTTTGTATCTAAGACTAGAACTATATATGAGAGTATGGTAAGATTAGCAGATGTTAAAGGAATAGGTTTAGAGCAAAGAAGAAACTATGTGAAAAAAGTAAAGACCTTCTTTTCTGATAGTGAATTTTCTTATAAGATAGAAAGTACCCAAGATGCAAATAAATCTATAGAGGGTTCTTTGTCGGACATAGTTGACAAACTCAATGAATACATTCATAAATTTTCAAAGACAAAGTTTAATTCCTATTGTCATATGATAATTGTTGAAGAATATTTTGAGAAATTGTTAAATATAATTTCTGGTCAGATAGAAAATCTTGATGTTGGTATTTCTGATAATTTTACAGAAAAAATAGATGAATTAATTGAAAAATATACTCAATCTCTTATGCGTAAATAGCTATGGAAAAAATCAAAATTTTAAATATAGATATTCAGAACATGACTCGTCAGGAACTCTTGGAGAACCTGAAGGAGGGTGTTCTTGTGACTCCTAATCTTGACCATCTGATTAAGCTTCAGAAGGACAAGGAGTTTTATGATGTGTATCAGAAGTCGGAATGGGTGGTGTGTGACAGTAAGATCCTCTACCTGTTCGGTAAGTTGTTGAAGACTCCAATCAAGGAAGCGATTCCGGGTTCCAGCTTCTTCACCTCTTATTATATGTATCATAAGGATGATGCAAACTGCAAGATTTTCTTGCTTGGTGCCAAGGAGGGTATTGCTGCCAAGGCTATGGAACGTATCAATGAGAAGGTGGGGCATAAGATGGTGGTTGGTGCTCATTCTCCTTCCTTTGGCTTCGAGAAGCATGAGGAAGAATGCGAGGAGTTGGTTCGCATCGTCAACGAGAGTGGTGCAAATGTACTGCTCGTTGGTGTGGGTGCTCCAAAGCAAGAGAAATGGATTATGAAGTATCGTGATAAGATGCCTGGAGTAAAGGTATTCATGGCTCTGGGTGCTACCATCGACTTCGAGGCAGGAACTTTGAAACGTGCGCCTAAGATTTGGCAGAAGATAGGTATGGAGTGGCTGTATCGTTGCATGAAGGAGCCAAAGCGCCTCTTCAAGCGTTACTTCGTGGATGATATGCAGTTCTTCTATTACTTCGGTAAGCAGCTCTTGGGAATATACAAGGATCCGTTTAAATGACGATAGCGGTGTAGCGGTACCAGGCGTAGCGGTACAATCTTCCGAAGCTGTTATTCGGATGGCTGCGGTATGCGTATTAAATAATTTTTCGATTATGTCTTTATTGTAAGTTATCCTCTTTTTCAATGAGTGATGTTTCATATGGAGTGTTTTAATCTAATATATAGACTTTTAGTACTGTTTAGTATAACCTTGGCTCTCATTGGTATATGGCAAAGCTGGGATAAGTTCTATCTATTCTTGTTGTTATTTACTACCTGCTTGTTGCTATGTGGGCGATGGGTGAGAGACATGTATTAATATTACAATGACATACAATTACCGAAAAATAAGACTACTTGGCTTGACCATAAAAGAAGGGTGTAATCCTAAGCTGACAAAAACGTTGGCTACAGGTTACTATCCTTTTTACACAGATGAACTCAGTGATACTTTCTTCCTGCGGAATGTCAGCGTCACTGCTATCGTGGGCATGAATGGTGCTGGCAAATCATCACTACTAGAGTTGATGTTTCGTATGATAAACAACTTTAGTGCCTGTTTGGTAGGGAATACGATCAGACGCAATGGAGCAGATGAAATCTATTTTATTCCTGGCATTAAGGCTACTCTTGATTACGAAATAAGAGGCATGAAGGGTACATTGATTTGTGATGATGGAATTGTGGCATTGGTTTATGGTGATAAGAAATTCTTTTTGTCTGATCCTGGCTTGACGATGATAGATGAATATCGGGATTTCGAAGTTTGCTACAAGCCCAAAACTGAAAAGAGAAGCGAGATAGCAAGTTGCTTTTTCTACACCATCGTCATGAATTATGCCTTACAAGCTTATAATTCTCTGGACTATCAAGACGAAAAGGCTGAGCATTATCAAACAGACCATCTAGTTGGGGCAAGCTCGAACGGCAACTGGATGAACAGCATGTTTCATAAGAATGATGGATATGCTTCGCCTATTGTCTTGAATCCATACAGAGATCAAGGTGTTATTGATATGAAGACGGAGACAGCTTTGACCAAGACATTTGGGCAGAGAACAATTTTTCTTATGAGTTTTATGAAGATTGGTTAAGGATGGACAAGAAGAACACTTCTCTTGAAGCGACAATGGAGCTGATGCCCCCTCCAATCTTTCACTCGGAGATTATCATGAAAAGAGATAAGGACGAAGCGGAAATTCCTTTTTATAAACTCAGTTCCGGTGAAAGGCAATTCTTGTTCTTGATGAGTTCTGTCATCTATCATGTGATGAACATAAAATCAGTGCCAACTTCTCGTATCGCTTATCGATATGTGAATATAATTCTTGATGAAGTGGAGCTTTGTTTCCATCCTGAATATCAAAGAACATTTTTGTATAAACTCTTGCAGTCTATCCAAAGATTGCATTTGAATACATATTGTGGCTTTAATATCATTATTACGACCCATTCTCCTTTTTTGCTTTCTGATATACCTCAGAGCAATGTGCTTTACTTGGAAGATGGTCATGTTGTGGATAAGAGCTATATGCAAAATCCTTTTGCTGCCAATGTAAATGATATTTTGCGACAGAGTTTCTTCTTGAAAAATGGCTTTATGGGTGAATTTGCCAAGCAGAAAATCCTAAAAGTAATAGATAGTTATACGAAGAAAAAACTTGATACAAATGAGTTTAAGGAAGCTGTGGAGTTATTGACTCTAATTGGTGAACCATTGTTGAAAAACAAACTTTCGACATTTATGGAGGATAAGGGCGATGAGAAGAATACTAATAGATGATAGAGTTAGAAGTATAGCTATGTCTTTTAAGAAATTTCTTGAAAATGGTTTAGGTAGTTCATATAAGTCTCCTAAAACACACTTGGGAGAATTGGCTAATAATTCTCTACTTAATCCTCAGCAAAAGCAATATGTTCAACTTATCATCAGTGAATGGGACAACTTGATAGTGATGGAGCCACCCTTCGATAACACTATTAAAAAGTTTGAAACCTTATTTCCTGCTGATAAGATTTCAACTGAGCAGTTTGGAATTGACTCTAAATCCCCCAAGTTCCTTTATAAGGAAATAGTAGAGGCAATGCGATATGATTACGTGCAAAAAAGTGTCTATCCTAAAATTATCAATCAGCTTGGTATCAAGACTTGTGTCTATTGTAATGCTCAATATGCTTTTTCTTATGATAATGGTCGGGATAGTTTTCAGAATTATGAGATAGACCATTGGATGCCTAAGAGTAAATATCCATATTTATGCACTTCATTTTTCAATCTTCAGCCGAGCTGTTCCAAGTGTAATAAATTGAAATCAAGCAAGGATGATATTCTTCCTTTTTGCTTATTTACGGATGATAAAAGTAAATTAGACCCATTTGATTTTTCAATACTTCATGTGTCGTGTGCGCAATATTTAGCTACACATGACCGGGATATGCTAAGGATTATATTTTCATCGAATGAACCTGGATTGAAAGATAATATGGATGCCTTGTTTCATATATCTACTCAATATCAAGCGCATAAGGAAATGGTGGAAGAGTTGATATGGAAAGAACAAATCTATAATAGTACGTTCCTGGATATTTATAAAGACAGCTTTAAACAATTAGGATTTAAGCTGACTGACTTTAATCGTTTTATCTTATCGAATTATGATAAGGACGAAGACATTCTAAAGCGTCCTTTTGCAAAGATGGTGCAGGATATAGCCAAACAATTAGGAATCATTTAAACATATAGAAATATGATATCAATATTAGTTTCTAAGATTATATCAACGGAATCCTTTTCCGTTAATCAGATATTCGAGAATAAGGGAAAGGCATATACCTATCTCAACCCGTGTCTTATTTGACTGCTCTCGACAATAAGGAGCTATTCTCGCAGCTGGATGGTATCTTTGCGGATGGTGGGTTGTTGGTGTAAGCCATCAAGATGGTGTATGGCAAGTTGGTGTCTCGCCGAAGCTTCGACATGACTTCGATGGCTCCGGAGTTGTTTGCTTACGTTGCCAAGCATGGAAAGGCCATCTATATTGTGGCTTCTAAGCAGGAGCAGGTAGAGAAGGCTGTGGAGATATTCCATGAGCGGTATCCTAAGGTTAAGTTTGCGGGGTATCGGAATGGGTACTTTGCTTCGGAAAGCGAAATGGATGTTGAGGCTAAGTATATCGCCAAATTGAATCCCGACTTTCTGATTGTAGGAATGGGAGCCTTGATGCAGGAGAAGTTCCTGCTAAAGGTGAAAAATGCCGGCTATCAGGGTGTCGGATTTACCTGTGGTGGATTTATCCATCAAACTTCCAGGAATGAGATAGATTACTATCCTGCATGGGTGGATAAAACGAATCTTCGCTTTATTTATCGAATGTGGAAGGAACCTCATACCCGTAAGCGTTATGTGATGGCAGGCTTGCTGCTTCCTGCAAGATTTATCGCAGAAAAAATCTTCGGATAGTCTTGTACAGCCAGTGAATGGGAGTGAAGAGTACTGATATAGGAAGTAATATAATGAGTAGGAGCGTCGGTATAATATGACCGATGGCTCTTTGTAATTTATCTTTCATGCGTGCAAAAGTACAGCTTTATGTTGAAACAACAAAAGATTTTCTTTGAATTCTTGCGATTCTGCATTGGTTCTGCTAAGGAAATACCAGATTCCTTAAAGGAAGCGGATTGGAAGGAACTGTATGCTATTGCCCAAAAGCAGGCTTTGCTTGGTGTGCTGTTTCATGGTATCCGGCGGTTGCCAAAGGAGTTGGCACCAGAGCAGAAGCTACTGATGCAATGGATGGTGATGGCGGAACAGATACGAAAACAGAATATCAGACTGTTTCTGGATTCCGTAAAAGTTTGCAAGAACTTCGAGAACAAGGGCTTTGCTAACTGTATCTTGAAGGGGCAGGGGAATGCGTTGCTTTATCCTGCCCCTTATATGCGAACGCCTGGGGATATAGATATCTATCTTTCGGGTGGTCGCAGGAAAATCATGAAGTATGTGGATCAAGTGTGTCCGAATCAGGTAATGCGTTATCACCATGTAGACTTCCCTGTGATGAAAACGGCAATAGAGGTGCATTTTACTCCTTCGTACATGTTCTTTCCTGTTCATAATCGCCGGATGCAGAAATGGTTTAAGGAGGTGATGGATTTGCAATGTTCGAATGTCGTTACATTACCAGATGGGTATGGGGAAATTACAGTGCCAACGATGAGCTTCAATGTCATATATATACTCTCTCATCTCTATCGCCACGTGTTTACAGAAGGTATTGGCTTACGTCAATTAATAGACTACTACTTTGTTTTAGTGAAGAGTGAAGAAGGAAGAGTGAAGAATCTGACGGCATTGCAGCGTGAGCTGAAATATCTTGGTTTATGGAAGTTTGCTGGAGCTGTGATGTATGTACTGCATGAAGCTTTGGGGTTACCTGAGGCGAAAATGATTGCACCTATTGATGTGAATGAAGGTCGTTTTTTGTTGGCTGAAATCATGCAAGGAGGTAATTTTGGTCAATATGACACTCGACTTGGAAGCAAGGAGAATGAAGGCAAACTTCATCGCTATCTCAGAATGAGTTTGCGCAACTTACGCTTCGTGAAGCATTATCCTACTGAGGCTTTGAGCGAACCTTTGTTCAGAACTTGGTTTGCCTTATGGAAGAAGATACATGGAATAAAATAACAGATATACGGGTGAACGGATCCCTCTCCCATTTTTTAAGCTACTTTTCGGTGATGGAGCCTAGTAGCCCGTTTTTATACAAATCGATTAAAATTGATAAAATGGAAGTAATAAAGACTGATATTGAAGGCGTGCTCATTATTGAGCCTCGCCTTTTTAGAGATGCTTGTGGCTATTTCTTCGAGAGCTTTAGCGAGCGAGAGTTTAAAGAGAAGTAGAGCCATTGGTAGGCTACAAGGTGGAGTTCTGCTAGGACAATGAGAGCATGAGTTCTTATGGTGTGATGCGTGAAGGGTAGAGTGATAACTTCTATCACCCAGAAGCAGATGGGGGTATCTCTATTTTAGATGAATCGCTTGGTATCGATTGGCGCATTCCTAAAGAACATGCTAATCTTTCGGAAAAGGATACGAAACATGAGGCGCTGAAGGACTTTGAAAGTCCTTTTGAATATTAAAAGAAAGAGGTTTTCCTAAAAATATTGAGGTGATTTTTTTCGAAAACCTACCCGTCCTTCCTTACCGTTAAGGAAGGCTCCACCTCTCATCTCGGTCTTCTCCCCTCAGGGAAGAAGAAGAAGGAAACCGCCCTACTCGGTGCTCAGAACCGCTTCGCTCTAAGGTTGGCGGACCATCAAAGGTCTGTGCCAAATTGTGCGGGCTGGGATTTCGCAGATGATGCAGATTTTTTTTGCAGCTCATCTATCACCCATCACGATTTACTGGAAGAAATCGGGTAAGCTATTGATAGCTATAGGAATCGCATGCGTGACTGATGGCTAAAAAAAGGAATTTATCCCTCACGCATCCCTCACGATTTTGCTTATGCTGTTAAGCAAAAAGGCTTTTTTGCGATTGAAACTGGCTTCACTTGCTTTTGAAGTAAGTTTCATTTCGAATTGGTTTGGGGCTCAGATAAAGTTTACGTGGGGCTCTATTAAGGTTTACGGGAGATTCACTTCGGATTCAAATGAGGCTCAGTTCGATTTCTTTCAGATGATTAATGAATCGGAAAAAGGATTACGACGTAGCGACTTATGCATAGTGATGGCGCTATATTGCCCAAAGAAGGGCACTATTTTCCATCGTAAGATAATGTAGGGTATCTGCTGCTATTTACATGAAACGTATGATTTTTGTGTAGTGTCGTGTAGTGTTAAGATTGATATTGCACTTGTATAAGTGCTTTTATAATAAAAAAACAATATAATGATAAAAAGTATAAATGTAGAAAATCTTTATGGTCTCTATAGTTACCAGATTGATTTCAAGAAAACAAGTAAAGTAACTATTTTGACGGGCCCAAATGGTTATGGTAAAACAACGATATTGAAGATTATTCATAATTTACTTACTTGTAATTTATGGTATTTCAATATTTTGGTTTTCTCAAAAATCCGGATAGTATTTGAAGATGAATGTTCTATAGTTATTTCAAAGCTACTGGCATCTGATAAAGATGATATTCATAACTTTGAGACTCAAACAGTATGCTTTAAGTTCTGCCAAGTGAATGAATCTAAAACAGTATCTAATGAAAGTATATTCACATTATCAGCTAATTATTTGATGAGAACAGCACGACATAGTTCTGTAGGATATCGGACAATGGATATGATGAAAGGGCTAGATATTGAAGATTATCTGACTCGCAACTATAGGTTTGAAGATGATTCTGCTCTTCCTGAAGATTCGAAAACAATGACTTCTTATCTGTTAAGCTACAATAATCTGTATGTCAAAGAACAGCGCATTCAATATGAGGTTTTGGATGTTCAAAGATATGGCAGGCATCTGATAAATCGATACAATGTCGATAAGATAGTAGATGATATAAAAAGATTATTTGCTGAGTATCAAGACAAGTATGTTAAAAAGTGCCAAGAGATCGACTCTCATTTTGTAGAGAAATTATTAAGAAATGATTCTGTTGATCTCAACGAAGAAAGATACAATAAAATTGCTTTGCAAATTAAACAAATTTTAGATTTTTATCATGAATATGGTATCGCGGAGGATCTCAAAGTGGATTATACATATAATGAGAATTTTAAGGTAGCTCTTTTTTTGTATTTACAAGGTATCTATGATAAATTGAGAGTTTATCATCTCTTATTTCTCAAAATGATGATGTTTGTTAAAATGATAGACAATAAAATGTTGTCAAAGAAAACTATAAAACTTAATGCTAAGGATGGGCTTCGTATTTTAGATGATACTAATTATGAAGTTCCTCTAAGAAAGCTATCAAGTGGGGAGCAAAATTTGATAATTCTATATTTTTATTTGATTTTCAAGACTTATAAAGGTACGATTGTTTGCTTGGATGAACCCGAAAACTCTATGCATGTAGCATGGCAAAAATCTATGCTAGAGGACTTTAAAAACATCGCTAAAGAATTTGAAATTCAACTCATTTTTGCTTCTCATTCAATTGATTTTGTTAATGATGATTGGGATGATTGTGTTGATTTGTATAGATCTTTGAAAAATCATGAATAGACGTGATGTTTTTTACAATCTAGAAAGAAGAGTTACTCCAACACGACTCTTGAATTCTATTGCTCAATCTTTTAATAACCCAATGAATGATGGCAAGACATTAGTCTTGGTAGAGGGATATGGTGATTACAGGTATTATAAAAAAATGCTTATAGAAAAATCTGTGTTTATTCAATCGACTTCAGGCTGTGACAATATGAATGCAATACTTCCGATATTAGTGAAGCAACAAATATGTTTGGCTATCCAGGATGCTGATTTCTTAAAAATGGGTCAGCAGAAAATGGTATCTGCTAATATGCTATATACAGACTATCATGATTATGAAATGAGTGCCTTAGCAGATGACGATTTTCGGAAAAGGTACTTGGAAGTATTAAAAGATAATGGGTGCGATGTTGATATAAATATTGCATTAACAGAGTTATATACTTTGTCATATTATAAGTTGTGTAATGAATTGCATAACTTTAGAACAGACTTTGAACCAGTTAATAAACTAATTTGTAAAGTTGAAAAACTTGATTATAATATGATTCATGGACATATTGGATGCAATAGTAATGGTTTCCATGATATAACTTTCGGTTTTTTGAATGGTATAATTAGGTCTTGCCCGATTGATGAAGATAAAAAAGAGTACCATTTGGTAAATGGACATGATTTATTTAATAGATTGTGTTTTCATTCTGGAGGTGTTGTTGATGAAGACTTCTTACGTGATAAATTATTAGAACTTTCAGAACTATCTGACTTTATGAAGATGAATTTGTATACTTTAATTGTAGATTGGCAGAACCAAAACTGTGTATCCATAGTTTTGAGTTAATCCTATTCTTGAAGTATGATTGCAAAAATGAATATATCTGCGTTGAAGATAAAATATAGGTATACTTCTTGAGATAGTGAAATTGGAGAAGGGTGCGCTGATTTTCGGTATCGTAAACGGCGTGGGTTCTTCCATCGCCCGTGAAACGGATACGGGTATCTATATCCATGTGGGTCCGGAGATTGGTGTGGCAAGTACGAAGGCATTCACCGGGCAGGTGACGGTTCTTACGCTTCTTGCTTTGGCTTTGGGGCATGAGTTGGGAACCCTAAACAATGCTGACTACTATCAGATGATAGAGGAACTTTCTGAGATTCCGCAGAAGATGGAGAAGGTATTGGAGCAGGCTCCGATAATCAAGGATATCTCCCGCATGTTTACCTATGCGCACAACTTCCTGTATCTGGGTCGTGGTGTGAACTATCCTGTGGCGATGGAGGGTGCCTTGAAGCTGAAGGAAACCAGTTATATCCATGCCGAGGGCTATCCTGCTGCCGAAATGAAGCATGGTCCTATCGCCCTGGTAGACCAGGATATGCCGATTGTGTTCCTTGCTACGCATCATCAGTTGTATGAAAAGATTATCTCGAACATGCAGGAGGTGAAGTCGAGAAACGGCCGCATCCTTGCCGTGGTGACTGAGGGTGACCAGCAGGTGAAGGAAATAGCGGATAATGTATTGGAGGTTCCAAGAACCCTGAATGCGCTGGTTCCGCTGCTGAGCGTGGTTCCGCTGCAGCTGCTTGCTTACTATGTGGCTGTGGATAAAGGACTGGATGTGGATATGCCGAGAAATCTGGCGAAGAGTGTGACGGTGGAATAAGAACAATTAAGAACAATTAAAAATCATAGATACAATGAATATTCTTTTATGTGGTGGTGCCGGTTATATCGGCACCCATACTATTATCGAGTTGGATAAGGCTGGTCACAGCGTGGTTGTAGTGGATAATTTCTCAAATTCTAAGCCTGAGGCTTTGAAGCGTGTGTCTGAACTGATTGGTAAGGATATCAAGTTTTATAAGGCTGATGTCTTGGATAAAGAGGCTATGGACAAGGTCTTTGATGAGAATCAGTTTGATGCAGTGATTCACTATGCTGGTTTGAAGTCTGTGGGTGAGTCGGTGGCAAAGCCTCTGGAGTATTACCACAACAACATGACAGGCACATTCATACTCCTGGATGTGATGCGCCGTCATAACTGCAAGAATATCATCTTCTCAAGTTCTGCTACCGTTTATGGTGATCCTGCTATCATTCCTATCACCGAGGAATGTCCTAAGGGTCATTGTACCAATCCATACGGTCAGACTAAGTCGATGTTGGAGGAGGTGTTGATGGATGTGCAGAAGGCAGATCAGGATTGGAATGTAGTTCTGTTGAGATATTTCAATCCTATCGGTGCGCATCAGAGTGGTAAGATTGGTGAGGATCCGAACGGCATTCCAAACAATCTGATGCCTTATATCACGCAGGTGGCTGTAGGTAAGCGTGAGGAACTGGGTGTATTCGGCAACGATTATGATACTCCTGATGGAACAGGTGTTCGTGATTACATCCACGTTTGCGATTTGGCTGCCGGTCATGTATGTGCCTTGAAGGCCATTGAACGTAAATGTGGTTTGGCGATTTATAATCTGGGGACTGGTCATGGCTATTCAGTCCTGGATGTTGTCAAGGCATTTGAGAAGGCGAATGGTGTGGCCATCAAGTATGCCATCAAGCCAAGACGTCCTGGCGATATTGCCACCTGTTATTGCAATCCAGCCAAGGCAAAGTCCGAACTGGGTTGGGAAGCTAAGTATGGCATCGAGGAAATGTGCCGAGATAGCTGGAACTGGCAGAAGAATAACCCGAACGGGTATGAGGGGTAAATGGTTGCCCCTTAAAGTGACAACATTTTAAGGGGCTATCAAACAGAAACTTTGAGAGTATCAGGCATTCTGGTGAATTGTAATCTATGTTAAACATTCAATAAGTTATGCAAAGAAAGTTTTTGTAAGCGGTTGCTATGACCTGCTACATTCTGGTCATGTGGAGTTTTTCCAGCAGGCATCACAGTATGGTGATGGATCCGGAGATGCTTGCCCGACTGGTATTCTGCTTTGAGAACAATCCGGAGCGTCATGATGGCATCATCTCGGGTGCCCAGGATTCTATCGGTATCTGTGTTCCCGGTCTGGTACGTCATTATTATGACAATAACTTCTGGCCGGAGAAGATTGAGAGTACGCAGGATGAGATGACTCTCCGTTTCCTGGAAGACCATCTGGTGATGATTCCGATGGAACCGAGAAGACCGGGATGCAGTGTGGTGGAAGGTAAGGAGCAGCCTCTTCTTTATGTGAGGCTTTGCCCATGGCATTCTGGAGGTGCTGAATCCGCATTTCCAGGAGTCGTCCATATCAGCAAAGCAATGTCGGCCTTGACGCAGGCTGCAGTCTATGGTGCCTACTTTCTGATGGCACTGCCTGCCGGATGGATTATCCGAAAGTGGGGCTACAGGAGGGGAGTGATAACAGGACTGGTTCTCTTCGGTATCGGTGCTCTGATGTTCATACCGGGAAGCAGGATCAACAGTTTCTACTTCTTCGTTCTGTCGCTGTTTGTGATAGGATGCGGACTGACCTGTCTGGAAACGAGTGCGAATCCTTATACTACGGTACTGGGACATCCTGACAAGGCGGAGAGCAGAATCAACCTGTCGCAGTCGCTCAATGGTATCGGCTGGATTGTGGGACCGCTGGTTGGCGGACAGCTTCTTTTCTCGGGTGTCAACATCGCCATTCCTTATGCCCTGGTGGGTATCTTCGTGCTTGCTGTGGCACTGGTCCTGTCAAGGATCAAGTTGCCAGACCCAAGGAGAGCGCATGAGGCGGATACGAACGAGATGGTGGAGGAGAAGCCGATGCGAGTGATGGCATTCGGTTTTGGTATGCTGACCTTGTTTCTCTATGTGGCAGCCCAGACGGGTGTGAACAGTTTCTTCATCAACTATGCAGAGGAGAGTATTCATATAGAGAAGCAGACTGCCAGTCTGTATCTCGCCTTTGGCGGAATGGGGCTGTTCTTTATCGGCAGATTGGCTGGTGGTGTCATCATGAATTATATCCAGCCAAGGCTGGTACTGCTGGTCTGTGCCATCCTCACCTTTGTAGCCACATTGATTGTGGTGGTATGTAGCGGAACCTTATCTCTCATTGCGTTCTTCGCCCTGTATCTGGGAGAGAGCATCATGTTTCCGACTATCTTCTCGCTGGCATTGAGGGATGCGGGTACAAAGACCAAGCTTGCCTCTTCATTGCTTATCATGACGATAGTGGGTGGTGCGGTTGCTCCAGTAATCATGGGGTATATTGCGGATACTACGGGCAGTATGGCGATTGCCTTTCTCATACCGTTAGTATGTTATGGGGTGATTGGAGGGTATGCACTTTCGAAACGCCACGTTCCTCTTTAGATAAGATTAGCTGCACTCGGCAATTTGAAAGCGAGCTTTCATTGCACTCATTGGCATCGCTTTTTCC
>OLNF01000213.1_pt1 | contig 47313 bp, 41 predicted proteins | sample 1673061 | NCBI WGS metagenome assembly OLNF01 (sample SAMEA3136751, study PRJEB25190) | human gut metagenome
GCCCGATCTCTTCTGCACCGGCAGCTAAGAACGTAATCTTCCTGTCCGCAGATGCTTTCGGAGTACTTCCTCCAGTATCTATCCTGACAGAAGCTCAGACTCAGTACTATTTCCTGTCTGGATTCACAGCTAAACTTGCTGGTACAGAGCGTGGAATCACAGAGCCTACACCTACATTCTCTGCTTGCTTCGGACAGGCATTCCTTGAACTGCATCCGACAAAATACGCAGAAGAACTTGTTAAGAAGATGGAAAAGAGCGGAGCTAAAGCTTACCTCGTTAACACAGGATGGAACGGAACAGGAAAACGTATCTCCATCAAAGATACTCGTGGTATCATCGATGCAATCCTTAACGGAGATATCCTTAACACTCCTACTAAGAAGATCCCATTCTTCGATTTCGAAGTACCTACAGAACTTAACGGTGTAGACACAGGTATCCTTGATCCTCGTGACACATATGCTGATGCAGCTCAGTGGGAAGAAAAAGCTAAAGATCTTGCTGGAAGATTCATCAAGAACTTTGCTAAATACGAAGGAAATGCAGCTGGTAAAGCACTTGTTGCTGCTGGTCCTCAGTTATAATTCCAAGAAATTAAATTGTCCAAATGAGTATGAAAGGGATGCGAGTAATTCGCATCCCTTTTTAGTACCATTCAATATTGATAATATATTCTTTTATCTTTTATATATCTATCTTTTATATATCTATCTTTTATCTTTTTATTTCCCGCAATAATGTGTTTACATACTATATCTCTTATCGTCTAAAATATATACTCTAAAAAAATTATACTTTCTACTTGTTTTGACTCTATATATGTATGATATGCATATACCCTATTATACTGTTATTTATATCAGGGTCTTGATTTTCTCTGCCACTTTCTCATATGCAGGTACCGGAACGTGATATTCTTCGCCCATTCTTACTACTTCATAAACTAATCCGTCGATTTCGGATTGTTTTCCCGCCATAATGTCTCTCTGCATGGAAGTGGTCACTTCCGGCGCAAGGTTGGAAAGGATTTTTAAGTTTACGTCTACCATATCTTTCTGAAATGGGACTCCCATGGCTTCTGTAAGTGCTGCGATTTCTCTTATCATGGTTTTGAAGAGTTCTCTGGCTTCGCCTTCTTTCTGGAAGTCTGCAGCTGTTGCGTGATAATAGAGTCCTGCTGCGCCGATCGGAGATACATAGGAGAATTTCTCCAGTGCTTCGCGGCGGATATTCTCGGAAAGGATTCCGTCGATGTGGCTGTCACAGAGGTCTTTCTGGATTTCTTTTAGTTCTGGTCTGAATTCTGCTTTGTCTCTTACGCCAAATACAATGCGAAGGATCTGTCCATGCTGAAGCAGTTTTCCTGGTTCTTTGATATTTGCAGAGACATAGATACATCCGTCTGTTACCAGAAGTTCAGGCATCCGTTTCTGCATCTTTCCACCGGTTCCGTAGATGTTTAAGACTGGAATTACGATGGTAGTTTTCTTCGCGATCCGTTTGATAAATGGTATGGTTTCATCCAGTGAATAGCCTTTTACGCAGACAAAAATTACATCTGGATGGTCTGTGTAATGTTCCATGTCTGTAGCAGGGATGGTGATTGTTTCTTCTGTTTTATCCCACATTTTTTCTAAAGCAAGACCCTGTTCCTGTATTTTTTTCAGGTGTTCGCCTCTTGCGATCAGGGTCACATCCTTGCCTGCTTTTTTCATATAATATCCGGTAACACCGCCGGTTCCTCCTGCTCCGATGATTAAGTATTTCATAGTTTTTTCTGCCCCGCTTTCATAGTTTTGTTTCTTATATTATCATAGCACAATTATAATTTTTCTTCAGTATATTTATGCATTACGTCGACATAATTTTGCATTGACAGTTTATTTTTTGCCCTGTAATATCAATATCAGAAATATATCATGTAGGAAAAGTATTAAGATGGAACGATATCTGGAATTTAGAATAGATGAACAAACTACAGAAATTAAAATTGAAGCACTCCTGAAAAAGAATGCAGGACTTACGAAACGACAGATCAGTCAGGCAAAGTTTCGACCGGATGGAATCACAAAAAACGGAATACGCTGTCGCGTAACTGAGACAGCATATCCCGGTGATGTGATCCGTATTTGTCTGGAGGAAGCGCAGACTGCTTCTGCACATCTTGAACATTATAATCGCAAAATCGGGAATAAAAATCAAACTGACTCTTATTGTGATAAAGCTTCCTTTCCAATTTCCGAAGCTTCTCTTTCTTTGGATATTTTATACGAAGATACAGATATTCTGGCAGTTAATAAGCCAGCTGGAATAGTTACTCATCCGACAGGAATGCATTATGCAGACAGTCTCTCCAATCTTGTTGCCAGTTACTTTCGTGAGAAAAATGAACAGGTTTGTGTCCGCCCGGTCGGACGGCTGGATCAGGAGACTTCCGGGATTGTGGTTTTTGCCAAGAATCAGGTGGCTGCTTCGAGACTTCAATCTGCAAAGTCTCCCTGCAAGATCCGTAAGCAGTATCTTGCTGTTGTATCCGGTGCTCTGCCTGTAGATCCGGCTGATGTCTGGCATACCATAGATCTGCCACTGATGCAAGATCCGGAGAATCGTCTGAAGATGAAAACTGCTGCTGATCTTTCCTCACATTCATCTGCATCATCAGGAAAAATCAAAACAGCAGTTACTCATTATCATACTATTTCTTCCAGTCAGGACTGGTCGCTTATCACACTTAAGCTGGATACCGGGCGTACCCATCAGATCCGTGTCCATATGGCTTCTGCAGGACATCCGCTTCTCGGTGATACTCTATATAATCCAGACAACAGCGTACTTTCCTGCGCCTCTTTTTCCAGAGCTGCCCTCCATGCATGGAAAGTTTCTTTTCAGCATCCTTTCAAAAATGAATTTGTTTCTCTGGAAGCTCCATTGCCTTTCGATTTTCGTGAGCTAGAGCGTGTTTGAAAAAGGCTGTCTGCTTAAGCCTCAAGTTCTTTTATTAAATTTACCATCTCAATGGCACTGAGTGCACAGTCATAGCCTTTATTTCCTGCTTTTGTACCTGCGCGCTCAATTGCCTGCTCGATGTTCTCTGTTGTAAGTACTCCGAACAATACCGGAACTCCTGTTTCCAATGACACCGATGCAATACCTTTGGAAACCTCGTTGCATACATAATCATAATGGCTGGTATTTCCACGGATCACTGCACCGACACAGATCACCGCATCATATTTTCCACTTTTTGCCATTTTGAACGCGATCAGCGGGATTTCAAAAGCACCTGGTACCCAGGCTACCTGAATGTCCTCTTCTTTTACATTGTGCCGTGTCAGTCCATCCATTGCACCGCTTACCAGTTTGGAAGTGATAAATTCATTAAAACGGGCTGCTACAATTCCTACTTTCATTCCATCTGATACTAATTTTCCTTCTAATGTTTTCATTTTTGTAATCCTTTCGCTGTAAATTTTTATTTTTAACCTGTACAGGTTTTTATACGCAGTAAATTTTATTTTTCAGGAACATTATCGTTATATTTAGAAATCTCCGCTATATTTAATACTTCAGAATATGTCCCATTCGTAATTGCTTGGTTTTAAGATAGCGCAGATCATATGCGGTGGCATTCATTTGTATCGGAACTCTTTTTTTGATTCTGATTCCAAATTCCTCCAGCTGATAAACTTTATCTGGATTATTTGTCAGAAGACGCAGCTCTTTTACTCCCAGATTTCTCAGAATCTGCGCACCAATATAATATTCTCTTTCATCCCCGGCAAATCCAAGTGCCAGATTTGCTTCCAGTGTATCCATTCCCTGTTCCTGAAGTTCATAAGCACGGAGTTTATTGATCAGTCCGATTCCTCGTCCTTCCTGTCTCATATAAAGAAGTATTCCCCTTCCCTCTTCTTCAATCTGGGACATAGCTGCTGCAAACTGCTGTCCGCAGTCACAACGCTGAGATCCAAAAACATCTCCTGTCAGGCACTCAGAATGCACACGACAGAGAACATCTTTTCCATCTCCAATTTCACCTTTTACCAGTGCCACATGATGTTCACCATTAAGACGATTTACAAATCCGTATGCCATAAATTCTCCGTATCTGGTAGGCATTTGGGTAGCCGTTACGCGGTCCACCAGGATATCATGGCATTTACGGTAATTCTGAATATCTTTAATCGTTATAAATTTCAGATTCCACTTTCTGGCAAGTTCCCGTAACTCAGAGGTCCGCATCATAGTACCGTCTTCTCTCATAATTTCACAACACAAACCACACTGTTTTAATCCAGCAAGTCTGCAGAGATCTACAGTTGCCTCTGTATGTCCGTTTCTTTCCAGCACTCCATTCTTCTTTGCCAGAAGCGGAAACATATGTCCGGGACGTCTGAAATCTTCAGGTTTTGCATTCTCATCTACACATTTCATGGCTGTAACAGAACGTTCTGCTGCAGAGATTCCTGTACTGGTACTGATATGGTCTACTGAAACAGTAAAAGCAGTTTCGTGATTGTCAGAATTTTCCGCCACCATCTGTGGGAACTGCAGTTTTCTCACATATTCCTCAGACATTGGCATACAGATAAGTCCTTTTCCATGAGTTGCCATAAAGTTAATATTTTCTGTTGTAGCAAACTCTGCTGCGCATATAAAATCTCCTTCATTTTCTCTGTCCGGATCATCCGTTACCAGAATAATTTTTCCATTTCGAAGTTCTTCCAGAGCTTCTTCTACTGAATCAAATCCGTTCATTTTTTCTCTCCTTATGCGATATATTTTTCTGTTTTTAATCGGGTAAAAGTATTCACATTGACTGCTCATCTGGTTCGTGTCAAGCGGTTAAAAGCCATACTTACTCAGAAAATCCCGTGTAATATTACTTTTTGATGGCTGTTCTTTCACAGGCGTTATTAGTTTTTCTACGTATTTTCCAATAATATCCGTCTCAAGATTAACAATATCCCCTTCTTTACGTTCTCCAAGAACTGTAATCTTTACTGTATGTGGAATTGCAGAAATAGAAAAATCTGTTTCTGAGACTTTTGCTACTGTAAGGCTGATCCCATCAATTGTTACAGAACCTTTTATTACTATATATTTCATAATTTGCTCTGAGGTCTGAATTGTGTACCAGACAGCATTATCATCTCTGTGAATTTTTGTAATTTTTCCTGTTCCATCCACATGACCTGCAACAATATGTCCTCCAAATCTTCCATTTGCAGGCATTGCTCTTTCCAGATTTACATGCTGTCCCGGAGAAAGCTGGATCAATGCAGAACGATTTAATGTCTCATGCATTACATCTGCCATAAATCCATTTTTCAGACATGCAGTTACAGTCAGGCAGATTCCATTTACAGCTACGCTGTCTCCTGTTTTCAGGTCATCCAGGATTTTCTCTGCCTGTATTGTAAATACTGCTGAATTTGCTCCTTTTTTTATTTTTTTCACAGTTCCCAGTTCTTCAACAATTCCCGTAAACATTTCTTCTCACCTCACTCTCTATGAGAAAATCATCTCCTAATCTGGTTATTTCGCTGTTTTTTAATAATACTGCACTGGCAGGATCAGGAAATCCCATTCCTTCTACTGGCGTTTTTGCTTTTTCTCCCCCAAAAAGTTTGGGTGCTATATAGGCCTGAACTTTCTGGACAATGCCGCTTTCCAGTGCTGACCAGTTTAAAGTACCTCCTCCTTCCAGCAAAATACTGTCTATTTTTTCATCCCCAAGTAGTTCCATTAATCTGTTTAAATCTATGTGTCCGTTTTTCTCCGGAACATGCAGAACTTTGCATCCAAGATTTTCATAATTCTTTATCTTCTGCTGCTCTTTACTGCTGGTCGCAAGAATTGTTGGAACTGTCGCTGCAGTCTTCACGATCTTAGAATTCAGAGGTGTTCTCAGGTGGGAATCACAGATAATCCGCACAGGATTTCTGCTGTTTTCCAGTCTGCAGGTGAGCATCGGATCATCTGCCAGGACAGTTCCCACTCCCACCATAATTCCTGTATATTTCAGTCTCTGTTTCTGTACATGCATTCTGGACGCTTCTCCTGTCACCCATCTGGATGCACCTGTATAAGCGGCAATCTTCCCATCCAGAGTCATCGCATATTTCATGACCACATATGGTTTTTGATTTTGGATGTAATAAAAAAATGCTTCATTCAATTTATCACACTCTTCTTTTAAAACATTCTCTGTCACTTCAATCCCATGATCCTTCAAAATCCGGATTCCTTTTCCTGCAACCAGCGGATTAGGATCTGATGATCCGACGATCACGCGTCTGATTCCCGACTCCAGAATCGCATTGACACATGGAGGCTGTTTTCCGTAATGGCAGCAGGGTTCTAAAGTAACATATATAGATGCACCTTCTGGTTGTTCTGTGCATGCCGCCAGGGCTTCTCTTTCTGCATGAAGTTCACCGTATTTTCTGTGATATCCCTGGCCAATGATCTTTCCATTTTTAACGATTACGGCACCTACCATTGGATTGGGCGCTGTAAAACCCATTCCTTTTTTGGCCAGTTCTAAAGCCATTTTCATATATTGTCTGTCTTTTTCCATATCAGCTATATTTTTCAATACCTCATCTCCTGCTCTTCTGATGATACAGAAAAAGCCCCGGTGTTTTTCAACATCCAGGGCCTGTAAATTCATATTTGATATGAATTATCTTTTTGTGAATCTGACTTTTTACTTCATCGCTGAAACTGCTTTAATGATATTAAAAAAGCTCTGGAATAAATTTATTATTCCAGAGCAGTCAGCTTTCACAGATCAGTTAATTCTTCTGTATCTTTACTACTATCTTCTTTCATCCAGACTGTACTGTCGGCTTCGGAATCTCACCGAATCATGCCTTATGGCTCGTGGGCTTTACCACCGGTAGGGAATTGCACCCTGCCCTGAAGATCTTATTTTGTTTTTATCAGCAATTTTTACACTTTATCCTGCTGATATCTGACAGTATACGCTTAACTTTTATCTATGTCAAGACTTTTTTCAGGAAAGTAACTCTCTCACCATCTCCGCATTAAATGTCACACCTGTCAGATGGTCTACTTCGATCTGGTACAAAGCATTGGCTGCGATATGCTCTGCTGCCTGTTCCAGGTCACGGATTCCACTGGTGTTTTTGTGTTTCTCAACGATAGCATCCAGGCCATCTTCAGTTACTACGCACTCTTCTGCTTTCAGGCTCATACGTTTCAGGACTTTTGGAAGAACGTATTTGGAGAAGATAATTTTCTTCTCTTCTGATGTATAATCCGGGATATCGATCACTGCAAAACGGGACATCAGAGGTGCACTGATCTGGGATTTATCATTTGCTGTTGCAATTGGATAAACACCGACTGTCGGCACCATACATTCCATATAGTTATCTGTAAATCCAAGGTTATCAAGCAGGGTCAGAAGTACATCTGCCGGGTTTCCATTGCCCTTGCCTGATGCTGCTTTATCGAGCTCGTTGATAATGAATACAAGGTTGGATTCTCCTGCTGCTGAGAAGGCTTCCATGATGATTCCAGGCTTTGCGTTTGCATAGATTCTGGAGCTTCCCGTAAGCTGTTCCGGGTCATTGATGGAACTCATATCCAGAGTTGTCCACGGAAGTTTCAGGATACGTGCAACTGCATAGGCAATCTGAGATTTACCTGTACCTGCAGGGCCTACAAGAAGAAGTCCGTATGCAGGAAGTGTATGGGTACGGTTGATCTGAATGATCGTCTCAATGATACGCTGCTTTACAGATTGCATTCCGTAAAGTTCTTCGTCCAGGATTCTGCGTGCTTCCTGAGGATCGATTGCTTCGAAGTAATTGCTCTTCCACTGTACATTCATCATGATCGAAAGAGCACGCTGAGCATGGCGCCTCTCCTCTGGAGATACTTCATGAGAACGGGCAACAGCAAGGTTTCTTCTTGCCCAGAGACGGATATTGTCCGGCAGAGTTCTGCCAGCGCAGGTCATGAAATCAGTGATACTCTGAATGCTTGTCAGCTTCATTTCATCTCCTGTTTCTTCCTCGTCTTCTTCCTCAATAATCTCTGCAGGTGCACTGCTTGCAAGAAGTCTCTCGATCATAAACTGAAGGAATCCGTCCTCTGCAGAAAGCTTTGTACCGCCACCGAATGCTGTCTCGCGGATCTTATAAACTGCATATCCATTTTCCTGATTCTGTCCGGAAAGACGTACATTAATGTGGTTCTCTCCAAGCCATTTGAGAAGGCTTACAAATCTGGAATCAATACTTAAGATATCTGCGCTGAAAGTTCCGTCTTCTTCTTTAAATTCAAAGGAAGTACGTTTGATCGGATTAGTAAAGATACCGCAGGAATGATGTTTCCACTGGCGGCTGCTGTTATCCAGGATCATGATTGGTTTCTCAGGAGAAGTCTCCTTTTCATTAGACTGGAAAGTAGTGTAGGTACATTCAGACTGTACACCTGGTTTCTTATCTGAAGCACCGCTGAAATCAAATACTGGCATGGTGATTACTCCTTCTATTTTATCTTTAATCAGTGAATTTTTAATGTATAATCTTTTTTTATTCTAACAGAATCTTTGCTTTTAATCAATTCTATAAACACACTTAATGCATAATTATTCAATAAATCGTTTTTATTCACTTCATATCTGACAAAGCATGTTTGAAAAAAGGCTTTCTGTAAGATATGCGTCACAATTTGCGGTATATTTTTATATCCTCATTTATTCCGCCAAAATCATTGACGGTAACATTCGCAGGCTTTATAATAGGGATAACTGAGAATTTCCGGAAACTTTCCGGGAAATCGGAATTCACTTTTAGGAGAGCAAAATGAGCAAAATTATTTTAACCGGTGACCGTCCAACCGGCCGCCTTCATGTTGGACATTATGTTGGTTCATTATCCGAGCGTGTTCGTTTACAGAACTCCGGCTTATATGATGAAATTTATATTATGATTGCAGATGCACAGGCATTAACAGATAACGCTGAACATCCTGAGAAAGTTCGCCAGAATATTCTCCAGGTTGCATTAGATTATCTTGCTTGCGGCATTGATCCTGAGAAATCTACTATCTTTATCCAGTCCATGGTTCCGGAGCTTACAGAGCTTACTTTCTACTATATGAACCTTGTTACTGTAGCACGTGTACAGCGTAACCCTACAGTTAAATCTGAGATCCAGATGCGTAATTTCGAAGCAAGCATTCCTGTTGGATTCTTCTGCTATCCGATTAGCCAGGCTGCAGATATCACTGCATTCCGTGCTACTACTGTTCCGGTTGGAGAAGATCAGCTTCCAATGCTCGAGCAGTGTAAAGAGATCGTTCACAAATTCAATACTGTATACGGTGAGACTCTTACAGAACCGGAGATCATCCTTCCTTCCAATAAAGCTTGTCTCCGTCTTCCAGGTATTGATGGAAAAGCCAAAATGAGCAAATCTCTCGGAAACTGCATCTATCTTGCAGATGAAGAAGCAGATGTTAAGAAGAAAGTTATGTCCATGTTCACAGACCCGAATCATCTTCGTGTGGAAGATCCGGGACGTGTGGAAGGAAACCCTGTATTTATTTATTTGGATGCTTTCTGCAAACCGGAATACTTCGCAGAATTCCTGCCTGAATACCAGAATCTGGACGAGCTGAAAGCACACTATACACGCGGTGGCCTGGGAGATGTTAAGGTTAAGAAATTCTTGAACAAAGTACTCCAGGCAGAGCTTTCTCCGATCCGTGAAAGACGTAAACACTGGGAGCAGCATCTTGACGATGTATATGATATTCTCAAAGAGGGAAGCAAAGTTGCTGAAGCAAAAGCAGCTCAGACGCTTCATGATGTACGTTCTGCTATGCAGATTAACTACTTTGATGACAACAGTCTGATTAAATAATTTCAAAAATATCTTATGATGATCAGATATTTTCTGTTAAACTAACATTTAAAAGGTTCAGATAATGAGTATAATTTCTCATATCTGAACCTTTTTTATTCTTCACTATTTTATATTTTACTGTTTACCTGTATTTGCTGTGCTTCTTCTGCTATTCACCAGAAACTTTCGAATATTTTTTCTCATTATCTTCTTTTCTGCAAAGTTCACAGAAGCATTATTCTGCCTGTCTGATGGTTTCTGGCATCCATTTTCCTTTCCATGCATAGATCAGCATCAGCACCATTCCTACTGCCCATGATACCGGGTAAAGCACATAGATGATATCGATGCTGCTGAAATGCGGCACTACAAACTGAATCCACAGGATACGAAACAGACACAATGCCAGAAGCATCACTACCATTGGCGGCACGGTCTTTCCTGTTCCACGGATAGTTCCTGCAAGAGAATGCATAATTCCAAGAAGGAAATAAAATGGACAGAAATATTTCATTGCCTGTGCGCCGAAATAAATTACCTCTTTATCACTGCTGAAGATTCCGATGATCGGTCTGGAAAAAGTCAACAGGAGGATTCCAGTCACTATGGTATAAAAAACACTCATTGCAAGTGTCACACGCAGGCCCTTCTTAATCCTGTCTGTCTTTCCTGCACCGTAATTCTGTCCGGTAAAAGTTGTCGCTGCCATACTGAAACTCATTACCGGCAGGATATTAAATCCATCTACTTTCAGATAAGCACCGAATCCAGCCATCGCGCTGGCACCAAATCCATTAACTCCTGACTGTACCAGTACATTTGAGAAAGAGATTACAGTATTTTGAATTGCAGTTGGCAGTCCCACCTGGATAATCCGTCCTGCCATTATTTTGTCAATAGACAGTTTCTTCGGATTTACACGGTAAATATCCGGAACTCTCACAAGAAACCATAAGGCAAAGATACTGGAGAGTACCTGACTGATATCCGTTGCAATCGCAGCTCCCTCAACTCCCATATGCATCCCGCCGATCAGCCATAAGTCCAGAAAAATATTGGAAAAAGAAGCCACTGCCAGATACATCAGGGAACGTCTGGAATTGCCTACTGCATTCAGGATTCCTGCTGCCATATTGTAGATAACATTAAATACAAGTCCATAGGAATAGATTCTCAGATACAGTACAGACTGATCCATAACTTCTTCCGGAGTTTTCATCCATCGAAGGATTGCAGGTGAAAATATAATTCCTGCAATAGTAAGAACAATGCCAAGGATAAATGCAAGCATCAACGCAGTATGTACAGCACGTTGAACACCTTTCTCATCTCCTGCCCCATAGAACTGCGATACGATAACACCTGCTCCTGCAGATGCCCCCATACTGAATGCGATCAGCAGACAGATCAATGATGTACTGGAACCGACTGCTGCCAGCGCATTGCTTCCCACAAAATTTCCTACAATAATTGAGTCCACTGTATTGTACATCTGCTGAAGCAGATTTCCCAAAATCAGTGGTATCGAAAACAGAAGGATCTGCTTCCAGATGGTTCCTTCTGTCATGGTTTTAACCGGTTTTGACTTCATTGCCATGCTTCGGCTTTTCTCATTTTCTGCCACTATTGTTTCCCCCTCATCCATTTTTGTGCATATATTTAATTATAAGGTATTTCTATTAGAAATCAATAGAACATCACATCAAATAAATCTTGTTGTTATTGCATTTCTTTCACATTTCCTGTACAATACTTTTATATTGTAAAGTACGAAACAGGAGGTAATTTATTATGGCTTTTGACATCACACCTTATGTAGATATGTCCCCAAAGGATGTCCGCGAACTCATCCGTAAGGGAGTTATTGATTTTCCGACAGCCGGTATGTGCCGTGGTTATGCACAGGCAAATCTGGTAATCCTGCCGCCCGAATATGCAGCAGATTTTGAAGAATTTGCACACAAGAATCCATTCCCGTGCCCAATTCTTGAAATCATCAAAGGTACTCCTGAGACCCATGATATGGGAGAAGGCGGAAATATCTGCACTGACATTCCGAAATATCGAATTTATGAAAACGGCGTATTTACCAAAGAAATCACTGATGCTTCTGAATACTGGAAAGAGGGATATGTAGGATTTCTGATCGGCTGTTCTTTCTCTTTCGAAGAAGCACTGATCAGAGAAGGAATTGAGATCCGCCACATTGCTCAGGGAAGAAATGTGCCTATGTTTAAGACAAATATCCAGACAGTTCCTGTCGGACCATTCTCCGGTCCTATGGTTTGCTCCATGCGCCCGATGACACCTGAAAACGCTAAGAAAGCCTATGATATTACTTTCAAAATGCCAAATGTTCACGGTGCTCCTGTACATATGGGTGATCCGAAAGAAGTCGGTGTTGCCGATGTTATGAAACCGGATTACGGAGAAGCTGTCGATATCTACGAAGGTGAAATTCCTGTATTCTGGCCATGTGGTGTTACTCCGCAGGCAGCAATCGAGAACGCAAAACCTCCGATCGTTATCACTCATGCTCCGGGACATATGTTTATTACAGATATTCCAAACGCAGAGCTGAACGACTATCTGGAAGCTAAGAAAAAAGCAAAATAATGCAACTTTAATAGCACACAAATAAACAGGATTGTTATATAACGGAATACCTAAAATATTCTCGTTACAACAATCCTGTTTTTATTTTCTGTTTCCTTCAGGAAATCTTATCTGTTCCAATCTGGTATTTTCAGATCTGATACCATTTAATTTCATTTGCCTCCAGATGTAACTGGAAACTGCTTCCATCACCTCTGTAAACGACAGTATCCTGCGGTTCGTAAGTATTATTGACTACACAGTATTTTCCATTTTTTACATAAGCATGTACTTCTACATTGTAGTTTGTAGAATACCAGCAGTGAAGTTCTTCCTCTGCAGATGCTGACCAGAGGACTGCACGGTAGAGTACGCGGCTGTTTTTGAAGCTGTATGGAAGTCCGCTGATATAAACACCTCTTCCTTTTCCAAAACTCTTCACTGCCATCTGTACTTCCTGATCTTTCTGAATCAGGATTTCTGTTTCCGGTAAAGCGTAAATGTTCTTCTTTCCTTCACCGAAATCAACCTCGCCTTCTGCGTCTTTAAGGATGAAATGATTTCTGTGTTCTTCCCAGTTATATTTATCTGTATTCAGATTAAATCCATGTTCTTCTTCTACTCCCAGAACATCATCTAACTGGATAAATCTGCCCTGCCACTGATGGGCCGCAGGTTCACCTACACCGATAAAGCCACCGCCATTATACACAAATTCTCTGACTGCTGTAATAATGGTTTCATCGATCCAGTTTTCACCGCCTGACTGCGCAGTGTCTGCATCTCCTACGTTAATTACCACATCAAATTTCTTCAGCAGATCTTTGTCAGCCTTGATATCATCAAAACTGATAAATGATACATCAAACGGGGCACCGCTTAATGCTTCAATAATTCCGAAATAGGAATAATTCTGCTTGTAGTAAATTGCATGATGTACCATATGATTGCCCCAGGAGCGCATTTTCCCCCAACAGTTCAGAACTGCTACACGTTTCACACAATACGGGGTAGTTCCCTGAATATTGTCATATAAAGTGCGGAACTCCTCGCATACCTCCTTGATATACTGTACGAAATCCGGGAACTCCAGGGCAAGTTTCAGATATCCGCCATATCCGATTCTCTGGATCGGACTTCGAAGGATTGCTCTTCTTGCTGTTACCCAGTTTACTTTTGCCTCTTTTACAGGATCACCGCCCTCATGGAAAGTGTCAGGGAAAAAGTATGGAAGAAATCTTCCTTCTGTATATCTCACATTCTTAATGTCGCTGAATAAACGCAGGGTAGCACCATTTCCAACACTTCCTACTACTGCATCCAGTCCGATAGATGCAAATTCATCCATAAATGGCTCCATACCGATCCAGTGATCACCCATGAACATCATGGCTTCTTTCCCATATTCATGTACGATATCTACCATCTCTTTTGCGAGCTTCGCTACTTCTCTTCTCTGGAAAGCCTGGAAATCCTTAAATTCTTTTGACGGAATTCTGTAAGTATTATTCATATACCCCTGATCAATAATGTATTCCGGTCTGAAAGGATATCCCACTTCCTGTTCAAACTGTTCCAGAATGTATGGGCTGACCGATGCAGAATAACCGAACCAGTCTACATATTTCTCTCTTGCCAGTTCATCAAATACAAGGGTGAACTGATGGAAAAATGTGGTAAATCTTACAACATTTACATAATCATGTGTCTCCAGAAATCTGCAAAGACGTTCCAGAGAATGTGCTCTTGTTTTCGGCTGACGCACATCAAATGTGATCTGCGGTTCTACATCTTTCCAGTCATTTACTACAGCATTGTACATATGTACAGGATCCCACATGATATATGCCAGAAAACTCACAGTGTACTCATGAAACATTTTGGGAGCTTTGATTATTACATTGCCTGTTTTTTCTTCATAAGACCACTGTTCTGTTGATACCGGTTCACCTGTGGTACGGTCTATAACTTCCCACCATCTTCGGATATCGTCTCTTGTATTTACTGCAAGCATGTCCGGATAAAGATGATCCATCAGATGAATTTCCAGTACATCTGAAGTTGCTGTATGAAAAGATGTCATGATATACATCTGCTGAATTTCTTCGGGATGCGCTTTCGCCCAGGCGTTATCTTTGCGGGTGGTATAGTAAGTTGCATAGATTTTTGCACCTGTGTCTTTCAGTTCCTGCGGGAACTCTGTACCATCACAGTCACGAATAGCGTCAGCTCCCCATTCTTCTATCATTTCCAGTGTCTGTGGTACCACATCTAAATCGGTTGGTATGGTTACACGGCCTTTTTCCATTTTCTGTTGCCTCCTTCATTTTCGTTTTATTGACAGACAGATAAGTTCAGCTTTACACTTATTCTTTCAGTTCTGTAATCATATTATTTTTCAATGTAATTTCACCGTCACACATATTCTTTCGTAACAGCGGAACACCTTTTCTGATATAAAACTGATTCTCTGATACATATGCATCCGGATTCCCTGACGGGCTTAAAATCCCGCCCAGATCATCATAACTTATGTTCTTTCGGAAAATATTATGGATTGCTTCTTCCAGACAGAACATGATACATCCGCCCTCATTTTGTCTGCTGTAATTGTATTCATATATGGTCCCGTCTCCGGAATCTGCATCGTATGCCATGCCGTCCTGATTCAGCCTTGTGTCCACGGCTTCGTTGAAACGAAACAGGGCATCTTTACATTTCCATGGCCAGATAGCTGCCGCTACTTTTCCCATTCGATCTTCCGGATGGCAGTAGATGCGGTCATTCATTTCGGCTGCACATGAATCTGAAGTATTGTGTTCTACCAGTGGTCTGAGCGCATACATAGGAGTAATAGCATCTCCGCCTGCGTTCTTTACATAGTTATTTCTGAGGATAATATTCTCATGTCCGTATTTACGAAACCATTCTTCCTGAAGTTCTGCACCTGCAAATCTGGCATGCTGATAGGTATATCCCACTGCAATTCCCCAGCGGCTGACATTCCATACACAGCAGCCTTCCACAGTCACTCCATCGTATCTGGCGATTCCCGTCTGCTCTTCATTTTGTGGTTTCAGAGCTGTCATATAAATTCCGCCATTGTTCATATGTTTGTTATACACGTTTCCATTTACATCATGAATCAAAAGATTTTGCAGCGTAATTTCATGAAGCGTACCTCTGTTCTGCGCTATAACCGCAACCCCGGTCCGGTCCATTTTGTGAGGTGCCGAATACATTTCATCCCGGGTAATGGTATCTTTATTTGTAATTTCCAGATCATGAATCCAGATATATTCTGCATCATAAAGAAGTATTGCAGAGGAAACATTTCCCCGATATACATGTGCAGGTGAATCCAATTGTGTGCCATAATCCTGATACCAGATACCAGTTCCATTCGCACAGATACACGGCAGATTTCCTTCTCCGTAGGATGCGATTTCTATTACATTCTCCTTCTCTCCTCTGCTTCTGATATGCAGATACTGGTTCTCAAATACAGATCCACGTTCCAGCAGGATGCGATCCCCTGCACCAAGCTCTGTCTCCATGATCTGATGCAGAGTTCTGAAAGGAGTCTCCTGTGTCAGACCGTCATTCTTATCATTCCCCCTGACTGAACTGACATAATATGTTATGGATTTCCTCTTCATATTCTATCTCCCGTATTCTCTTTTTGATGATCATGGCTACTTCTTCATATGTAAAGCTATCCCCGTGATATCGTGTAAATAAGTCTCTGTTTGCCTCATAGAATGCCTGCTTTTCTTCGTCTGAAATCGGGCGATATGTATAAAAGTTTTTCACCTTTTCACTTTCTGATACAAAATCAAGAAGAAAACGTGTCTGCTCATATCTGACATAAGCAGGCAGGCAAAACTTCTCAGGGCCATAAACAATTTCGCCTTTTTGAAGCATCTGTTCTCTTTTCTGGTTTTCTTTACGGCACCTGTCCTGTATTCCGTCCAGAGTATCATCTTCGATCAGACCCAGCTTTTTTGCAAAAAACAGTTCTGCTTTTAATTGTTTCTGCTCTTTTTCATTCATTAAAAATTTGTACATAAATTCTATACATCCTTTTTATTTCACTGCACCTGTCAGTCCGTTTGAGAAACTCTTCTGTAAACAGAAGAAAATGATTGCTGTCGGTAACGTACAGATCAGAACCCCAAGCATGAGCATTCCGTAATCAACACTGTATCCGCTCTTTAAGTTTGCAACCAGCATCGGCATTGTAATAGATGCATTGTCCTGCAGAATAACCTTTGGCCACAGATAATTGTTCCATGCATTCATGAATGTTACAGTCATTGCTGCACCGTAAGTAGACTTCATAATCGGTACATACATACGGAAAAAGATTGCAACTTCGCTCATTCCTTCCAATCTGCTGGCTTCAATAATATCTATCGGGAAGGATCTGGATGCCTGTCGAAACAGCATGATCATAAACGGTGTGGAAACTGATGGCAAAACCAGTGCGATCCAGCTGTTTACCAGTCCCATGCTGGAAAACATTTTAAACAACGGAATCATTAATGCAACAAATGGAAGCATCATAGCAAGAAGCAGAATACTCATCAGTGTATCCTTACCTTTATCATGATAAATTTCAAATCCGTAACCTGCGATAGAACATACCAACAGAGATATAATCGTGATCAGAATTGCATTTCTGAAAGAGTTAAACATAGCAAGTCCAAGGTTCTGATTAGCCACCAGTGTCTTAAAATTCTCCATCAGATATCCACCTGGAATCAGTCTTCCTCTTACAATATCAATGCTTTTATTGGTCGCTCCCGAAAGCATATAATACAGCGGAAATACTGACAGTAAACTGGCAATAATTAAGATTGCGTAGGATATGAAACGTTTGATTTTTCTAGTCACGGCTGTCACCTACTTTCATCTGGATCGCAGACAGGATTGCTACTGATACAAGGATAAATACAGACAATGCTGCTGCATAATTAAACTTCGGAGTCTCTACAAAGGAGATGTTAAATATGTAATGCGCAAGGGTCATGGTTGATTTACCGGGACCTCCTGCAGTCAGGTTTACAGATTCATCAAACAGCTGCAGAGTTCCTGAAGTGGACATGATCGCCGTCAGAAGAATCGTCGGTTTCAACAGTGGAATGGTGATCTTAAAGAACTGCTGGAAAGCAGTAGCTCCGTCAATACGGCTAGCTTCATAAATAGACTGGTCTATGTTCTGAAGTCCGGCCAGATAAAATACCATATTGTATCCGGTCCATCTCCACACCAGCGCAATGATAATTACGAAACGTGCTGCCCATGCATTCTGAAACCAGTCCACAGCGCCAATCCCCATCTTTGTAAGAATCATATTTACAAACCCGTCCGGTGCAAACAGAGATTTAAAGATCATAGAATAGGATACCAGTGATGTCGCACACGGAAGGAAAATCATAGTTCTGAATAATCCCTTGAAACGAAGAGTGGCATCATTCAGAAGCTGCGCCAGGATCAATGCCAGGATCAGCATGATCGGCACCTGGATAATAAAGTAAAATACTGTATTAAATAAACATTGTTTAAAGGTTCTGTCTTTTAAGATTCTGCTGTAATTGGCTATCCCCGCCCAGGTCTGTGCTGCTCCCATTCCTTTTTTAAAAGAAAGCAGGATTGCCTGAAACATGGGATAAAAGCAGAATACAAAAATCAGTAATGATGCAGGGATCAGAAACGCCCAGCCGATCAGGTTGTGCTTTTTCTGAAGGCTCATTTTCTTTTTTGTACCTGATATATTTGCCATTGGTGTCCTCCTGAAAAACAGGGCTGCCGCAAAATCACGTCTGTATTTTGCGACAGCCCGGGTTACTTACTGTCAGTGAATATATATGGTATCAAAGTCATAAATCCAGTTCTATCTTTACAAGCAATCTGCTTCGCTGCTTGCTCATGGCCGAATGATCGAATGGATATCTGCAGTCCGTTTATACAATCTGCCTATGTCTGAAATACCTGATGTTATTACTATCCTTCAATATTAAACTCTACAGTTTCCTGTGCTGTCTGGAGTTCTTCTGCTACATCTGCACCGCTCTGTACAACATTTGTAACTACATCTGTCAGTGCGCTTCTGATATCAGAATAGTATGCGCCACAATCAAATGCCGGAACTTTACTTGCATAATCTACGATGTCTGCATAAACTTTCTGTCCGCCGTAGAAATCGGATGCTTCCTGATATACATCAGATTCAGCTGCCGGAAGGTAACTTGCGATCGCACCTGCGTTTACAAGAAGATCATCATAGAGTTCTACGCTTCCACCGAATGTGGATTTGATGAAATCATAAGCAAGGTCAGGATTCTTGCAGTTAGATGATACTGCCCAGCTTGCACCGCCACAGTTTGCATAGTTTGTAGCACCTTCTACATCGTCTAATGCAGGCATATCTACGATCGTCCATTTACCGGACTGATCCTCGGCTGCCTGTACAGAAGACATAATCCAACATCCATTGATCACGCCTGCTGCATCTCCATTATTCATAGAAGCAATATACTGATCCCAGTCAGTGTACTCTGTCATATATCCTTCATTTACAAGCTGTGCATAAACTTCTACAGCCTGTTTGAGAACCTCGTTATCAGCAATCTTTACTTCGCCGTCTACGATCGGAGAAGCACCTGCTGACTGAAGCATTTCTAGCACAAGTTCTGATCCGCCGGAAGTTGTCAGCATCGGAGTACCTGTTTTATCTTTTACAGTTTTTGCAAGTTCCATAAATTTGGACCATGTGATATCTTTGAAATCGTCCGTTGTTAATCCTGCCTCTTCTACGATATCAGAACGAATTGCCATAATGGTTGCACCATTGTCAAACGGTACGCCGTAGTTCTTTCCGTCTACTGTAGAATCTGCAAGTTTACCTGCAGAGAACTGTGAGAAATCAATTCCTGAATCTGTCAGATCTGTAAATACATCCGGGAAGCTTGTAACATCTTTATGATAGGAATAATCCTGCATTAAGAAGATATCCGGAAGTGTGCTGTAATCACCTGATGTTGCAGCTGTGATCAGCTTTGTTTCAATATCACTGTATACATTTTCCTGGATATCCAGTTTGAAATCCGGGTGATCTTCCTGATAAATCTTTTCTGCCTGCTGCATTGCGTAGATATTAAAGTTTGGATCCCAGCACCATACAGTTAATGTCTGGTCATCATCAGCTGCTGCAGCCGGAACTGCTGCCACCATAGATCCTAACATTGCAGTTGCCAGTAAAACACTTAAAAAACTTTTTTTCTTCATATAACTTTTTCCTCCTTGGATAATCGTTTAAAAATTTCCGTTTCCTTTACTCTGTTTATAGAATACTTTCTTTTAAAATAATTTTCAATTCGCTTTTTGCTTTGTTTTTTAGAAATCTTGCTCTCTCCTGTGAATTATGGTAATATATAAATAATGTTATCAATAATTTTTTCTGCGTTTTATTTTTTAATCATATTATACGATGATAGATTTATTTTTCATTGATTTTTATGCATTTATCCCAACATTTTTTAAGAGTTTTGCAAGAAATTCTCAGCATTTATTTTTATCCGCATTCAACAGATACAGACAAAATTACTAAATTCAAGAATATATTTTTATCCAATTGTGTCAGACCACTTCTTAAATACTGAAAAATTTTTTCAGCATTTAAACATCCATCCCAAAGGAGGATTTTCATATGAGTACTCAATCCCTTCGTTTCAGTCCTGAAGACAGCACACCTCAGGATGTCATGCTTCTGAATGCCTCAACCTCCCGTTATGAGGGTGACTGGCCCAGTATTCCTCATTCTCATGCATTTACTGAATTATTTTATGTACGTGACGGAAAGGGCGAATTTTTAATCGAAGACAATATTTTTCCTATATCAAAGGATGATCTGATCATTGTGAATCCTCATATCAACCACACAGAAATTTCCAGAGGAAGTCCGCCTCTTAGTTATTTCACTGTTGGGTTCGATGGATTATGTTTCTCTTTTAATGACCATAAAGAGTATCGTATTTTTAACTGCCGCGAAAAAAAAACTGATCTGCTGTTTTATTTCAATTCTCTGTTCCAGGAATTGGAAAAGCAGTCTGAAGGTTATGAACAGATCTGTAAACACATGCTGGATATTCTGATCCTGCAGCTTCGGCGCATCACAGATTCTCCTTTCGAACTGGTTACTGCTCAGCATCCAAGTAAGGAGTGTGCTCAGCTGAAACGATATCTTGATTCTAATTACAGTGAAAATATTACTCTTGATCATCTTTCAGCACTCAGCCATCTTAACAAATATTATCTGAGTCATGAGTTTACGAAATATTACGGAACTCCACCTATCAATTATTTAAACAGAAAGCGGATTGAAGTATGTAAAGAACTTCTGGAAAATACTGACTACGGAATTTCCGATATTGCACATCTCACAGGATTCTCCTCTCAGAGTTATCTATCCCAGAGTTTCCGCAAATCCTGCGGAATGACTGCCGGAAATTACCGTAAACTTAAGAAGAAAAGAAAGGAAACTATTTAGATTTATGCAATTTACATTTCCAAATTATTATAAAGAATTCTCCTGTATTGCAGGAGCCTGTCCTGATACCTGCTGTGCAGGATGGCAGATTGTTATTGATGATAAAACATTAAAAAAATACCAGCATTTTAAAGGGCCCTTCCGCAATCGTCTGCACAATGATATTGACTGGAAAGAACATGTTTTCCGCCAGTATAATCATCGCTGTGCATTTCTGAACGAGGAAAATCTGTGTGACATTTATACAGAAGCAGGACCAAAAATGTTCTGCAGCACATGCAGAAATTATCCAAGACATATTGAAGAGTTTGAGGGATTAAGGGAAATTTCCCTGTCACTCTCCTGCCCGGAAGCTGCAAGGATTCTGCTGTCACAGAAAGAAAAAGTACAGTTCGTCACCAGAGAAAAAGAAACGCGCGAGGAAGTCTATGATGACTTTGATTATCTTCTGTTCACTGCTTTGATGGATACCAGAGATATGCTCATAGATGTGATTCAGAATCGAAATATTCCTATACAGAAACGACTCTGGAAAGTTCTCGCAATTGCACATGATTTCCAGTTATGCGTAGATAAAAACGAACTTTTTAAGTGGGAAGAAATACGGAAACACCATGAAGACTCCGGATATGGAGAAACATTCTGTAACAAAATTCAAATCCGGATAAATTCACATAATAAAAAAGCCTCTGCAAAAGAATCTTTTAAAGAAATGTGGAAAACCATTGTTCCGAAAATGGAAGTTCTCCGTCCTGGATGGCATGAATATTTAAAAAGCAGTCTGTCTCCGCTGTATAAAAAAGATACGGATCCGCAATCTGTCCCAGGAAATCTTTACCCATATCAGAAGAGTGAATTTGACTATTATTATCCTGACTGGCAGATTCAGGAAGAACAGCTTCTGGTTTACTGGATCTATACTTATTTTTGTGGCGCTGTCTATGATAATGAAATCTTTGCAAAAGTTAAAACGGCTGTTGTCTGTACTTTGTTTATCCATGAACTGAGTGTTGGCACTTATTTAAAAAACAACCGTCAGTTTAAACTGGAAGATCAGATTCAGATCTGTTATCAGTTCTCCAGAGAGCTGGAGCATTCAGATCTTAATCTGAATAAATTTGAGGATTTGATGTCAGAAAATAAAATTTTCTCCTTTGAAAATCTGTTATCAATTTGCTGATAATAATAAAAATCTTGCTGTAAAGAAATATTGCCTTTAACGTATCACTTCTTTACAGCAAGATTTTATTGATCGCATATAATGGTTCAGCAGCTTTGCTACTTTTGCATTATTTGTCTATTTGTCCAGACCAGCTTTCTTTCTGGAATCCTCTCTGACCATATCACGCAAGTTCTTCATATATTCACTGAAGCTGCACTCTTCAGTTCCGTAAGTCATCTGAAGATCATATTCCAGCGGAATCCAGGTAGAAAGATCCGCTTCATTATGCTGGATCAGAGCTTCTAACTTATCCAGTGCTTTATATATCTTAGCCTCCAGAGTTTCCAGTGCTTCCATTTCGGCAAACAGTTCTTTCAAATCTGTTCTGTATGGTTCCGGAAGAGTATCCAGAAGTTCATCCAGCACATTATTTTCATGGTCCGAATCTGCAGATGTTTTCTCAAATGCAGGGATGTCTCCTGTGATTGCTTCTCCCATATCATGAAACATACACATCTTAATTACTTTGTCTATATCTGCTTCCGGGAACTCATCCTGCATGAAATAGGCCATCATAGTAAGCCTCCAGCTGTGCTCTGCCACACTTTCATGTCGTCCCGAAGATGTATAGGAATGTCTGGTATTGCATTTTAATTTCTCTGCTACTTTTAAAAAATCCAGAAATGCTCTGCTATCCATAAGTATCTTCTCCCTGTTCATAATATATAATTATTATCTAAATCAGGCGGATAACCGCATCTGGTTTACCGCCTGATATCATAATTATTTTCCTGCTTCAAGCAAGTTCCCCCACTGCTTATTGCTTTTCGCAATTGAAACAGGGGACTTACTTGATTTGGTTAAATTAATTTATCCAGAATGGAATGGCCGATCGTTCCTTCCGGCATTTTTACCTGGAAGTTATCTGCAATAGTTGCCCCAATGACCGCAAATGTATTCTCTTCCTCTAACTGACCACCCTCAGTCATCTTCGGAGACCAGGAAATAAATGGTACATATTCTCTGGTGTGGTCTGTTCCTGTATATGTCGGATCATTTCCATGATCTGCGGTAATGATCAGAAGATCCTCTGATGTCATCTCATCCATCAGAACCCCCAGATTCTTGTCAAATTTCTCAATCTCCTGTCCATATCCTTCCGGATTTCTCCGGTGTCCCCACAATGCATCGAAATCTACCAGGTTTGTAAAGCAGAGTCCATGGAAATCTTTCTTACTGATCTCGATAGTCTGCTCCATTCCATGTACAGAACTGTTGGAATGCAGTGCTTCTGTCACACCTTCGCCGCAGAAAATATCATTGATCTTTCCTACGCTGATCACATCATATCCTGCATCTTTTAATGCATTCATAGCGGTTAAGCCTGTTGGTTTCAATGCATAGTCATGGCGATTGCTTGTACGCTTGAACTCACCTTTTTTCTTTCCAACATACGGTCTTGCAATAACACGGCCCACACGCCATTCATCTTTCATTGTGATCTCACGTGCGATCTCACAGCAACGATAGAGATTCTGCAGATCAAAGGTTTCTTCATTACCGCAGATCTGCAGAACAGAGTCAGCAGATGTATATACGATCATTGCTCCAGTGTTGATTTCTTCTTCGCCCAGTTCCTCGATAATCTCAGTACCGCTGGCACTCTTATTTCCAATTACACGTTTACCGCAGCGTTTCTCAAGTTCTGCGATCAGTTCAGGCGGAAATCCTGTGTCTGTAAAGGTTTTAAATGGTTTCTCTGTCTTGATCCCCATCATTTCCCAGTGTCCTGTCATAGTATCCTTACCATTGCTGGCCTCACTGACACGCATGAAGCGTCCCATTGGTTTCTCTACTGTTTCCATCTTCCCTGCCTGATGGAGATTTACCATTCCCAGCTTCTGCAGATTCGGAATATCCAAAGTTCCCATACGCTCCAGAATATGTCCGAAAGTATCTACACCTACATCTCCGAATTTCTCCGAATCAGGCATAGCTCCGATTCCCAGAGAATCTAATACAATTACAAATATTCTCTTATACTTCTCCATTTCACCATATCCTTTCTTTAATATCTGTTTCACGCCAGCGCCAGCAGCTCTCTGCCTTCTTTCAGTCTTTGATAGAACTGCGGATAGAAGTCCTGACCCTGATCGTATGGTTTAAGATAAAATCTGTTTACCACAAAAAGATTAAGATTTCTGATCAGTTCAGAGTCCTCCGCATTGTACAGCACTTCCTGTACATCGAGCAGGAAATAGTGCCAGTCATTGACAAATTTCTCATAATTTTTCAGATCCGGTGTATCGATCCATTTTTTTACTTTGATCTTGCTGCGGTTTGTTTTGGGACATTCGTGAACCTGAAGAATGTATTTAAAGCCGCCGTCTTCATAAAACCTTCCCAGAGGGAACAATCTGCAGAATCCCGGTCTGATGGCATGAATGCTGCAGCGGCCTTCTCTGTTGAGGAAAACACATTGCTCATTCGCACCGGTCATTCGAAGATGTGGCAGGATATTACCATCTGATACCCCCAGTTCCAGGCATTCCTGCAAAAGCTGTTCTGCCGGTTTCTTCAATCCTATTGATAATCTGTGTACATCAAATGGGTCTAAGATCACAGAATCGCCCATACCCTGGCAACAATCACAGCAACCTTCACAGTTGTGGCTGTCTGCTTTTACCATATCATTGGAATCATACAATTTTCCATCTGAAATTTCTTCCAGTGTTTGTTCTCTGCGCATAATGTATGCCGTATCCTTTCATTACAGGCAAAAATTCTTATTCACCTGCCAAGTTTCTTTCAGTTAGAATGCCTCTAATCCGGTTACGCCCCAGTCAGAAGCAAGTTCTTTCATTCCATCAAGAACTTCTTCTCTGGAATATCCGTTGTCATCCAGGAAATCTCCGTCCATATCATTCAGGTACAGATAAAAGGTCAGGGCCAGTTCCAGATAGTCTACATCATCCTCTACCATGCCTACATAGAGTTCATTCTCTGCTTCGTTGATCTTACCTTCTTCTGCAAGTTTCATGATCGTTGCAAAGAGTTTATCTGCTTCTGTATAATCTGCTTCATTCTCCGGAAGAGTATAATTCGGCTGCTGTTCATGAAGCAGAAGCTTCGCGATCAATCTTCCTACATCCTGAATATTTCTTATCATGTGGTCATCCTGTACTGCCATATCTGTTTCATCCTTTCTGATTTTTCGTTCTATATCTTATTTCTCTCATTTATTTTTCTGAAATATATCATTATAAATGAGCTGTCTGCACTAATTTCTATATAATTCTATATTAGTTCTGTATCATTTTCATAATACTATAGTCCAGTTTATCGGTCTTTAATCTAGTTTCAGTCCTGCAAGCGCCTGTGCAAATGCATTATTTACCGGCTCTTTGGCTTCTTTCTGCTGCTGTCTCATATATTTCTGAACATCACGCTTATTGACTCCTGCCCCTTCTTTGGCTCTCCTTGCCTGGAATGCAGATAATTTTTCTTTGTATCCACAGGCACAGATAAACGTTTCTTCTTTGCCTTTTACATACATTTCCATACGTTTATGACATTTCGGGCAACGCGCATTTGTAGTTCTGGAAACTGTCTCCCTGTATCCGCATTCTCTGTCCTGACATACCAGCATTTTTGCATTCTTTCCGTTAACTGCAAGAAGTTTCTTACCACAGTTCGGACAGATCTTATTTGTCAGATTGTCATGGCGGAAGGTTCCCTGTCCTGTTTTAATCTCATCCACAATATCACAGGTATAATTTCGTATTTCTTTTAAAAATGTTTCCTGCTTCATCTTTCCTTTGGCAATATTCCCAAGCTTCATTTCCCAGTCTGCAGTCAGTTCCGGTTTCCGCAGTTCCTCAGGCACCAGTTCCAGAAGCTGTTTTGCCTTGGAAGTCAGATAAATCTCATTACCTTTCTTCTCCATCAGGAAACTGTTAAAAAGTTTCTCAATAATATCTGCTCTTGTGGCAACGGTTCCGAGACCGCCTGTCTCTCCAAGCGTCTTCACAGCTTTTGCATCGCGGCTCTCCATATAGCGTACAGGGTTTTCCATCGCAGCAAGAAGTGTAGCTTCTGTAAATCTTGCGGGCGGTTTCGTCTTGCCTGTATTCACAGATATATGTTCAATATGCAGTTTTTCACCTTTCTTCACCTCAGGAAGTTTCTGATCTTTCAGCTTCTGTGCATCATCTGCTGCATCCTCATCTTCATCTGTGTCCGCATTTTCGTACACTTCTTTCCATCCGGCACTTTTTACAACCTTTCCACTGGCTGCGAAGAGTTCTCCCGCTGCTGTTCCCTCCATGCTCACCTGCTCATAAACGAAAGGTGGATACAACACACTCAGGAATCTGCGGACTACCATATCGTAGATCTTGCGTTCTTCATTCGTCATATGATCAAGCTGTACAAACTGCTCAGTAGGAATGATCGCATGATGGTCACTGACCTTTTTATCGTCCACAAAACTTGCATTTGCACGAACCGGCTGATTCATCAATACACCTGCAAGCTTTCTGTACGGCCCCACTGCGCAGGCTTTCAGACGCTCTTTGATCGTAGGCACAATGTCCTTACCGATATATCTGGAGTCTGTTCTCGGATACGTAAGGACTTTATGATTTTCGTACAGGCGCTGCATAATGTTCAGCGTCTGTTTTGCAGAGTATCCGTATCTCTGGTTTGCCTCCCTCTGCAATGTAGTCAGATCATACAGACCCGGCGCAAAAGATTTCTTCTCTTTGCTGATTACAGAAGATACTTCCAGTGCCTGATTCCGGGCAGCGGATGCAATCTCCTCAGCTCTCTCTTTACTAAAAGTTCTGAAACTCTTACTCTTTGGTTCTTTCCATGTCCAGGTAACATTTCCTGCTTTCAGAGTAAGCCCGTAATACTCCTTTGGCTTAAATGCACGAATCTCCTCTTCTCGTTTCGCAATCATTGCCAGAGTCGGAGTCTGTACACGTCCACATGAAAGCTGGGCATTATATTTGCAGGTGAGTGCTCTGGTTCCGTTCATCCCTACCAGCCAGTCAGCTTCTGCTCTTGCCACTGCCGCTCTGTACAGATTATCGTACTCATGACCGTTTTTCAAATTTGCAAAACCTTCTTTGATAGCCTTATCTGTTACAGATGAGATCCACAGTCTGCGAATTGGCTTATGGCAATCTGCTTTGTCAAGAATCCAGCGGGCTACCAGTTCACCTTCACGACCGGCATCTGTAGCAATTATGATATCTTTGATATCTTTTCTGTACAGTTGTGTTTTTACTGCATTGTACTGTTTGCCTGTCTGACGGATAACTACTAGTTTCATCCGATCCGGCATCATGGGAAGTGTCGACATTTCCCACTTCATATATTTTTTATCATATTCCTCCGGATCTGCCAGAGTCACAAGATGGCCCAATGCCCAGGTAACTACATATTCTTTGCCCTCCAAAGTGCCGTTCCCCTTCTGGTTACATTGGAGAACCCTTGCAATGTCTCTTGCCACAGATGGTTTCTCTGCTATTACTAATGATTTCATAAAATAAATAACTCCTTATAAAAATCTACAGTCAGGGTTTCTGATATCCCTGACCGTTGATTTCGGGCAGCTGTCCATTTATTTTTGGCATCTGCTTATATTTAAGATGTCAGGATCAAAAGCTATTTTTCTTTGCTCTTTGCAACTCCTGCAATTCTCATATTTAAAAGTATAGCATAGATAAATTCCTGTTTCCAGTTATTCTTTAACTTTATCTCATATTAATTTTATATCCGACTCCACGAACTGTCTCCACCAGCTCACCGGCACTTCCCAGTTTTTGTCTCAGTGTTCGGATGTGTACATCACCGGTTCTGCTCTCTCCGTCGAATTCATACCCCCAGACCTGATTCAGAAGCTGGGTTCTGGAAAGTACAGTTCCGCTGTTTTTCAGAAGCAGACATAATACTTCATATTCTTTTAATGTAAGATTTACATTCTTTTTATCTACAGTTGCAATATGTCTGGAAGGGCAGACATAAAGGTTTCCTGTCCGATATTCTTCTGCGCCGTCATCTTCTGTTCTTCTTAATAATGCGCGGATCCTTGAGATCAGTTCCATCATGCGGAACGGTTTTGGAATATAGTCATCTGCCCCGCTGTCAAGACCTACCACTGTATCATATTCACTGCTTTTTGCTGTCAGCATGATAATAGGAAGTTTACGTGTATCCGGACGCATACGCAATTTCTTCAATATGGAAATCCCATCCTCTTCCGGCAGCATCACATCAAGGAGCAGAAGTGCAGGTTTTTCCTTTTCCAGGGCTTTCCAGAAGTGAGAAGGTCTTTCAAATCCTTTTGCTTCAAATCCCTGACTTTTCAATGTATAAATCACCAGTTCACGTATACTCTCATCATCTTCTACCAAATATATCATTTTTCTGTTCTCCATTTACAATTATTTACTGAATGCCATAAGCCGAAACCAGTATACAATCTCCGGAAACAACATGACATTTTCGAAAATCACTATAATTTCTCCGGTTCAGTTGATATCAGTATAATAAAAAGCCGTAAAATCTTTGTTCTGCTTTATGTTAAAACTTTGTAAAACGCTGAACTTTATTGAGAATTTTTTATAAAATTTTTATATACTTTATGAGAAAATTTATTTGTAAAAAAAGTATGAAGATGATATGATATTGAAAGAAAGAAATCGTAACAATTTTAATACAACTTATACAAGGAAGGTGACATCGTGAAGCGTTTTATTGCCAAATACCGACACGGACTTGTAATTAGTATTTACAGTATTATTTATATCCTGATGTTCAGTTATCTGGAACATCGGCCGGTTCACAGCTATCATATCGTACATACAGTTTTTGATGACTGGATTCCATTTTGTGAATTTTTCATCGTGCCTTATATGTTATGGTTTCCATATATGATTCTGGCTGTAATTTATTTTATCTTTTTTAATAAGAATAAGCACGAGTATTATCAGCTGGCATTTAATCTTATGATGGGAATGACCATTTTCCTTATCATTTCCTATGTTTACCCAAATGCCCAGCATATCCGCCCGACAGAATTTCCAAGGGACAACATTTTTACAGATGCTGTGAAATGGCTGTACCGTACAGATACTCCTACGAATATTCTTCCGAGTATTCATGTGTTTAACTCTCTTGCGATCCATATGTCGCTTACGAACTGTGAGGCACTGCGTGATAAGAAACTTGTAAAAGCAGCATCTTTTACACTTACATCGCTGATCATCATGTCCACAATGTTCCTGAAACAGCATTCTGTGATCGATGTATGCATGGGTTCCACTCTTGCATTATTCGGCTTCCTGGTTTTTTATCCAAGAAAGGCAGCTGAATCTTCCAGAGCAGGCTACTTCAGCAAAGCCGAAAGAAAGAAAAGTGAAAATTAATTTCCAAAAAGCAAAAAGCAGAACTCCTGGCTGAAACCATTATTTGTTTCTTATCAGGTGTTCTGCTTTTATATATTCTTAATCTCCTCTTCTGCTTACCACTGAAATCAGGCAAATATTCACAATTGAAGCGAGTGACTTACTTAATTTGATTAATTGAATCCATAAAATTTCTGACTGATCTTATAAGCCGCTACTGACATCTTTCTGCCGCCCCTTCCAGGAAGGTTCATAACTCTGCCGAAGAGACTGTGACGAAGTCTTCTGTATACAGCACGATTCTGTGTCTTGATGTATTCAAGAAGTTCTTTCTTCTTCTCCAGTGATTCCTCTGTATTTGCTCTGATCAGCATGATGGATGATACCGTTGTAATAATATCCAGATAACTGAACATATAATTTCTCAGACGTTTATCTGTATTCGGACAATTAATATAAGCGTCTACCATCAGCTTATTTACACGGATCTGCTGATCGATACGTTTGATCATTACTTTCTCATTTACAGACTGGTCATCTCTGCCGATAAAATAGCGATAGAAATTCACATCCAGATAATACAGATTCTTTACATATGGAAGTGGTTCAAACGCAAACAAATTATCTACATAAAATGTATGTTTCGGCAGTTCCAGACCACATTCATGAAGCAGTTTGGTACGATAGATCATAGAATGCATCAGGAGATATTTCCCCTTAGGCATATGCTTTACTTCTTCCCAGCCAAACACTTTGTCCTGCGGCAGGCATCTGCGGTACTGCATTACTTTCTTACGGGTCGCACCCTGCTTCTCATATACGAAATTACTGATCAGAAGATCTACTGTCTGCGGACCTCTGAGCAGTTCATATAATGTCTCCAGAATTTTAATATATGCTTCTTTATTTACCCAGTCATCGCTGTCTACTACTTTGAAATACAGCCCTGTAGCGTTTCTGATACCTGCGTTCACTGCCTCTCCGTGACCACCGTTCTCCTGATGAATAGCCTTTACGATCGTAGGATATTTCGCAGCATAGGCATCTGCAATCTCTGCAGTTCTGTCCGAAGATCCATCATCAACGACAAGAATCTCCACTTCTTCTCCTCCCACTAATAATGACTCTATACATTTCTCCATATAATCTTGAGAATTATAACATGGAATCGCAATACTTAACAGTTTCATCTTGTTTCCTCCTTGATATACTTTGCATACGCTCCAAAAGCAGATGGAATTGCGTATTGTTTACCTGACTGTTCTTTATCTGCAAAAATAAGTTCTCTGTCCTGTGCTTTTTTAAGAGATGATACTTTTATCCTGTACGCCTGCATTCTCCATTCAATATGAGAAAAAATATGCTTCGCAGGCGGCAGCTTCTCGATATACAGCGGATCAAGTCCCATCTTCTCCACATACAAAAGTGCCTCTTCCCTCTTTAAATGTCCCTGTATGTTAGGAAGTTCATACAAGCCAGCCAGAAGACCCTTTTCCGGCCTTTTCCTGATAGCTGTGCATTCACCATCCTGAATAATAAATACTGTTCTGTCCTCAAGCATTCTTGCTTTCTTTGGTGCTTTTACAGGAAGACTATCCACTTTATCATGTCTGTATGCAAGACAGACAGATGCTACAGGACACTCTCCACATTTCGCCTTTCCATTAGGAATGCATACCACAGCTCCAAGTTCCATCAGTGCCTGATTAAAATCTCCGGGACATTCCTCCGGCATGATTTCCTGCAACTGCTGCTCTATCTTTTTTCGTACGGCCTGTCTGCTGATGTCTTCAGCGCTTTCTGTAATCCTGGAAATCACACGCAGTACATTTCCATCTACTGCCGGAACATTTATTCCATATGCAATAGATGCGATGGCACCTGCTGTATAACTCCCTATTCCCTTTAACGACAGAAGCGCCTGATAATCTTCAGGTAATCTGCCATTATATTCTTTTTTTACCGTCTGAGCTGCTTCCTGCATATTCCGGACCCTGTTGTAATATCCCAGTCCTTCCCACAATTTCAAGAGCTTCTCCTGTGGACAGTCTGCCAGTGACTCTACATCCGGAAGCTCCGTGATAAATCTTTCAAAATAGGGCTTCACAGCCTCTACCCTGGTCTGCTGCAGCATGATCTCTGATACCCAGGTGTAATAGGCATTTCCCTTATCACGCCACGGAAGTATCCTTTTATTCTCTCTGTACCATTTTACCAGAGGTGTTACGATTTCTTCAAGCATGATTTCTCTCCATAATATAAATTTCAACCGGATCCTGTATTTCGATCGTGTCCTCCGTAACCAGACAGTCTCTGGCAATTAAATTTACACCAGCTTTCTGTGCACGCTGCAATACTTCTCCAAATGCAGGATGCGTATTCCAGTTCGGTTCAAATAACGTAATCCCCTTCATCTGAATTACAAACAGCAGGTACGCTTCATATCCATCCTTCATGCACCGGATCAGTTCTTCCACATGTTTTACCCCTCTCTCTGTAGGTGCATCAGGAAACCTGGCAATATTATGATCCTCAAGAGTCACACCTTTTACCTCGACAAATGCCTTTCGCTGTTCCGATTCCACATAAATATCAAATCTGGAATTTCCATAGGTTTTCTCTTGCTTTACTGTTACCTCTTCCGGAAAAAGGCCCCCTTTTCTGATCCACTCCACAGCTGCTTTGTTCGGAACCTGTGAATCCATATTGATCCATCTGCCGGATTTATTTACGCAGATCAGATCATATCGGGTCTTTCTTGCAGGGTTGGCACTCTTTTCCAGAATCACTTCTGCACCTGGTACCAGTAATTCTTTACATCTTCCTGTATTCTTTACATGTACAGTTTCTGTATGTCCCTGCAGATCTACCTGCGCAATAAAACGATTCGGCCGGCTTCGAAAAACTGCTCTTTCGATATTATCATATTTCATCTTTTTTCCTCATTTATTCTCTGCTGATTTTTTTATCTTATCATAAAATATCCAGAAACGCAAAAAAGGATCGTACACTCTCTTTCGATTGTATAACGGTCCTCTACCTGATTGCCTTATATTTTATTTTCTGCACTTCACTCTCAGATAATACATCAGGCCGACAATAATGATCAGCAGAACTACTATGTATCCGATCTTAAAAACCATTCCTGTTGTAAACATATCGAATCCTGTCAGGATACCGATCAGGATCAATGCTGCACCGCAGCCTTTCTCCATTTTCTTCTCATCATAAAGTTTCCTGCGTATCTCCGCATTTCCACCCTTCATAAAAACGCTTCCATGCCCTGTCAGAAGCATTACCCCTATCACAAGAGCAGCAACCGTCAGTATCAGATCCAAATAATCCATAAAATTTTCTCCCTCTCTGTATCACAATATAGTATCGGAGCTATTGCCTCTTGCAACAGCTCCGAAATATACTGCTTATTATTCTTTTGCAATTCTCTCGCTTAACTTAATAGAAGCATACAATCGGCACATTATACTCAATAATCTGGTAAAGCTCTGCTGCCTTCTCAGGCGGCATATTGATACATCCATGTGATCCACCTTCCATAAAACGGTCGCCACCAAAATACGGCTGCCAGTCTGCATCATGAAAACCAATACCACCGTTAAACGGCATCCAGTAATTTACCTTTGATTCATATTCATATTTACCATTTGCCAGCTGTTTGCCTCGAAGCACATCAGGACTCTTCTTATAGTAAAGTGTATAAATTCCTGACGGAGTCTGGCGATCTGTATATCTCATATCACCGGAAACAATGTCTGATTCAAAAATGTCTGCTCCATTCTGGTAATAGTACATATGTTGTTCAGACAGATCTACTTCTATATAAGTATTTCCGATATCATTATAACCATGAGCATTTGCAGTCATAGAGTAAACAGGTTCTCTGGTAGTCTGTGTACCTGACTGTATCTCCTGTGTCAATTCTGCCACCTCTGATGCCTGATCAATCTGCCATCCGTATGCAGAACCATAGACACTGACAGTTCTGCCGCTCGTTGTCTGAAATTCTCTTTCAGTTCCCACTGTGTCGTGCGCGGCTGCAAGCTGAGCCACATAATCAGCAATATGCTGCTGGAAAGATGCATCATCCATGATCAGCTGTCCCTTCTCATCAAAGTTCAGCCAGTCTTTGATCGTACTTCCGTCCAGCGTCACTGTTTCATCGCCAAAAGTATAGGTAATACTTGCTTTCGTAAAATTATTACATGCATCAAGTGACGCCTGCAGATCAGGATCATCACTGGTCACGTCTGCCTTTACATATACATCCGGATTACTGTCGAAATCAACAGATGTCTCATTGCCCGAAACAGCCTCAGAAAGCGCATTGTACGCTTCACGTAAGTTCAGTTCACTTCCTTCTGTTTCAGGAACGATTTCAAACTGCGAATCACCGTATGCAACATATGCATTCTCCGGTGCTACCTGATTCTCTTCCTGTGCGCAGCTCAGCGCTTTAACCTGTTCCTTGAGTTTTTCTTTATCATAAGTGGTATTCTCTGCCGCAGTATAACTCTTCTTTTCAAAATAGCCTCTGATCCATTCATATGGTTTCTGTTCCTTAAGAAGCTTAAGAATACTTCCGTCAGAAACATAACTATAACCGATCTGATCTCCGCTGATCGTCTCCGGATCCTGATTTCTGGCATCTACCTCTATGGAATAGTCCGCTACCGTCTTCGCGATTTCCTGTTCTGCTTCATACGCAGTCTTGCCGGAACAATTGATACCATTAATCGAAGTTCCTTCAAAAAATTTGTCAGAATAATAATATGACATACCTGCATATGCTGCACCTACACTTACCAGAACCATCGCTGCTGCAATTCCGGTAATCTTTAAAGCTTTGTGCTTCTTACGGACAGGCGGTTCATAAGGTGCAAGATCCTCGTCACTGATCGGCACATACGCGATCCGTCCAGGTCTCGCAGACTTGCGGGGTCTGTTTATTGTCTCTGTACTGCCCTCTGAGACTGTATTATTTCTTTCCTCTTTGTTGCCCATCTATTTTCTCCTCAATATAAGTGTTACTATTTACTTTATGATCAGTAACATACAAGTTGCTTTTGTCAGCTTTCTCATTATAACATAATTCTTCCAGTTTGCATGTACTATTCACTTTTTTCTTTAAAATTTTTTACATTTTATATAAATGGGCTGCTATCAGATAATTACTGTTCTGTTTTGCAGTTATTCTTATAATCCAAGTCTGCGTTTCATGTCTTTCATCACATAGAAATACATAAGAATCAAAAGTCCTCCTGCAAGTACCCACGCCATCGGGCTGGCCATACATGCTCCAAAATAACTCTTGTGAGCCGCTGCGATCATAGCTGTGATTCCTCGTCCCGCAAGCTCTGCTACGCCTGCCAGCATAGGAAGCAGTCCATATCCCATACCCTGGATACCATTTCGAAGAGCATTGACAAAATGCAGCGGAATAAAGAAAACAGCAACGCATTTAACATAAATATCAACCATAGGAATAACTTCTGCCGCATTATCTGAAATAAACAGATAGGACAGATATTTTCCAAAAAAGAAAATAATCACACCTGTCACAATGGCATAAATGATTCCAATGATATGTGCACTGTTAAATCCCTGTCTCACTCTGTCAAGCTTGCGGGCACCAATGTTCTGTGCATTGTAGGTTGCCATTGTAGTACCGATCGCAACATATGCCTGTGTAAAAATATTCTCAATTTTGTTTCCCGCTGTAAATGCAGCTACAGCATAAGATCCGAGAATATTCAGTGCAGACTGTACCATCATGGTTCCGATAGCTGTAATAGAATACTGAAGTCCCATAGGAATTCCAACCAGGATCTCTTTCCTGGCAATTTCCGGTCGTAATCTCCAGTCATTACTTTTCAGTCTCAGTTCCGGTACACATTTTATGATGTATACCAGGCAAAGGGCACCTGATACACCTTGCGCTGTGATCGTCGCCCAAGCCGCACCTGCCACGCCCATATGAAAAGCAATGATAAATATCAGGTCAAGTGCAACATTCAGAAGTGCTGCAAGAATCAGGAAATATAACGGTGTCTTGCTGTTTCCAAGTGCTCTCAGGATACTTGCCAGAATATTGTATAATACCTGGGCAAATATACCTCCGCAGATGATCATAATATAAGTATATGCATCATTAAAGATATCCTCCGGTGTATGCATTAATGTCAATAAAGCTCTCATTCCCACCATACTTACTGCTGTCATGATCATCGAAATAATAATCGACAATATTGCCGCATTTCCCACTGACTGGCGCATCTCATCCATTTTACCTGCGCCGAATTTCTGTGATGTGAGAACCGTAAATCCGGCTGTAAGCCCTGTAAGAAAACCGATGATCAGAAACATGATAGTTCCTGTGGAACCTACTGCTGCCAGTCCTTTAGTTCCTACGAATTTTCCCACAATTATGGCATCTGCCATATTGTAAAACTGCTGGAATACATTACCTATAAATACAGGTATGGTAAAATCTAGTATCATCTTCATTGGTTTCCCAACTGTCATGTCTGTCTGCATTCCGCTACCCCCTAAAATCCTTTCTCAATATTATTTTTGTAACAGGTCAGGGCTCCCGAAATAATTTTATCCCTGACTTAATATCCCATTTTCATCAGATATCAGAGCGATTATAGTTGAAAATATTTTCCATTTCAAGATGTGTTTTTCAATTCTGCAATTTTCTACATAATCACAAAAAGACCCCCGGTAAACCGGAGGTCTTTTTCGTGATTATCACGAAGAATTATTTCTCTACAAGAAGAGATTTTCCTGTCATTTCTGCAGGCTGTTCCATTCCCATAAGCTGGATGAGTGTAGGAACGATATCTGCAAGGCATCCGTTCTCACGCAGTGTGTATTTCGGATCTGCGTTTACAAGGATAAATGGTACAGGATTTGTTGTATGTGCAGTCCACGGAGCACCTGTCTCATAATCGATGAGCTGCTCTGCATTTCCGTGGTCAGCGCAGATAAACATCTGTCCGTCTACTTCTTTCAGAGCTTCTACTGCCTTGCCTACACATTCATCTACAGTCTCTACAGCCTTAACTGCAGCTTCCTGTACGCCTGTATGTCCAACCATATCCGGGTTAGCGAAGTTGATAACGATCACATCGTATTTATCGGATTTGATCGCGTCAACGAGTTTCTCGCAAACCTGCGGTGCACTCATTTCTGGCTGAAGGTCATAAGTTGCAACCTTCGGAGATTTTACAAGGATTCTGTCCTCGCCTTTGTTTGGCTCCTCTACACCACCATTGAAGAAGAATGTAACATGTGCGTATTTCTCTGTCTCTGCGATACGTGCCTGAGTCATGTTGTGAGCTGCAAGGTACTCGCCGAATGTATTCTGAAGCTGAACTTTGTGGAATGCAACCAGTTTGTTCTGGATGGTATCATCATATTCTGTAAAGCATACGAATGTAACATGCGGTCTTGCTTTTCTTTCAAATCCCTGGAAATCATCATCACAGAATGCTCTTGTGATCTCACGTGCACGGTCAGGACGGAAGTTAAAGAATACAACAGAGTCATTGTCAGATACAACACCTGTCGGCTGTCCGTCTTTCTCAATTACTGTAGGAAGAACAAACTCATCTGTCTTATCATTGTCATAGGAAGCCTGTACTGCAGCTGCAGCGTCTGTTCCTTTTACGCCTTCTCCGGATGTAAGAGCGTTGTATGCAAGCTCTACACGATCCCAGCGGTTATCACGGTCCATTGCATAGTAACGTCCGGAAACTGTGGCAACTTCACCTACACCGATCTTCTTCATTTCTGCTTCCAGAGCTTCTACGAATTCTTTTCCTGATGCAGGAGGTGTATCACGTCCGTCGAGGAAACAATGTACATAAACTTTCTCAACGCCTTCTCTCTTAGCCATCTCAAGCAGTCCATAGAGATGTGTATTATGGCTGTGTACACCGCCATCAGAAAGGAGTCCCATAAAGTGTACTGCAGAATTGTTTTCTTTTGCATTTTTCATTGCTGCAAGAAGTGCTTCGTTCTTGAAGAAATCTCCGTCCTGGATCTCTTTTGTGATTCTGGTAAGTTCCTGATATACGATACGACCTGCACCCATGTTCATATGACCTACTTCGGAGTTACCCATCTGTCCGTCAGGAAGGCCTACTGCCAGTCCACTTGCATTACCTTTTACAAAAGGATATTCTGCCATCAGCTTGTCCATTACAGGAGTCTTAGCCATGTATACAGCATTTCCTTCTTTTTTGTCATTCAGACCATATCCATCAAGAATCATTAATACGGTTGGTTTTTTGCTCATAATGTTCTCCTTTTATATGTGTTTCATTAGTGATTACTGTCTGCAGCAACATTGCTGTTTATGCATACAGTAACTGTAATTGTTTTATACACAGATGCACATATTTCAGCACTATATGCTGTTTGTGCCCTTTTTATATAGTATCAAAATTTCAGGATTTTTCAATTCTTTTTTAGTTATTCTTGAATTTATTTTCCATATACACGGATGATGGTGGAGATTTTTCTTACAGAATCTCTGTTGCGAAGTTCTTCGATAGCAGTTCTGAAATCACCCTCTCTTACACTCTCAGTGATCACAACTACTTCTGCGCATCCCTCTACCTTTGTATCTTTCTGGATGATCTGAGCCACACTCACCTGATACTTGGCAAAAATAGCAGTCATTTCAGCCAGTACGCCGCAGCGATCTTCAACTTTGAGACGGACAAAATAGCGATTATGTGTATCTTCCATTTTCTTAACCGGAATATTCTTATAACAGGTACATCCAATTCTGCCGCAGCATCCGATCAGAATATTTCTTACAATATCAAATACATCACCTACTACCGCACTGGCTGTCGGAAGTTCTCCTGCACCTCTTCCGAAGAACATGGCATCCTCTACAGCATCTCCATGGACAAATACTGCATTGTAGGAATCATTTACAGTTGCAAGCGGATGAGAACTCGGAATCAGCATCGGGCATACATAAGCTTCGATTCCGTCCTCTTCGTTTCTGGCAACACCCAGAAGCTTGATATCACGTCCCATCTCTTTCGCATAGTTAATATCCTTTGATGTGATCTTGGCAATTCCTTCTGTATATACGTCATTAAATACTACACGGGAATTAAAAGCTACAGATGCAAGGATCGCTACTTTACGTCCTGCATCCAGGCCCTCAATATCTGCGGTCGGGTCAGCTTCTGCATACCCAAGCTCTGTGGCAAGTGCCAGGGCATCCTTAAACTCCATACCTTCCTGAGTCATCTTGGTCAGAATAAAGTTTGTGGTTCCGTTTACGATACCCATTACTTCTGTCATATGATTTCCGGCAAGACACTGTTTCAGCGGTCTGATGATCGGGATTCCGCCTGCCACTGCTGCCTCAAACAGAAAATCTACTTTATTCTCATGTGCCGCTTCCAGAAGCTCATGTCCATGTACTGCGATCAGATCTTTATTTGCAGATACTACATGCTTGCCAGCCTTTAATGCAGAAAGTATGTACTCTCTGGCCGGATTGATTCCACCGATCAGCTCAATCACGATCTCAATCTCCGGATCATTTACGATTTCATCCCACTGACTGGTCAGAACAGACGCATCTTCCAGTTTAGCTGCTGCTTTCTCAATATTTCTGACAAGGATCTTCTTAATCTCAACTTTACAGCCGATCTTGGCCGTCATTTCTTCTTCCTGATTCTTCAGTACTTTATATACACCTGTTCCTACTGTTCCTAATCCTAACAGTGCGGCTTTGATGACTTTTTCACTCATTTTGCAGGATTCCCCTTTCTTGTTCGTTGGTTTTTATACTAGGGCAGAATCGGCTATTTGTCAAGTTCGTCTGCATTTTTCAGCAAAGTATCTACCATGTTTTCAAGCTCTGTATTCTTTCTGTGGAGCCATCCCACATACCATATCATTCCCATGACTGCAACTCCTGCTGAAGCACAGAATATTCCCGTTAATACCATATAAAATGTACGTCCATTTCCCTGGCGGGGCGCACCGCACACAAAGCAGTAATACATCGCTGCACATATCAGTGCTATCCCGATTCCTGCCATAATCTTTCTGATTGTCTTCATTTTATCACTTTCCCTCTTATAGTGTCGTTATAAAGACACTGTTATAAGATTCATTTTACCTTGATAATAGAATGTAAGCAAGAACAAAATGGACGGTTATTACAAATGATAAGTTACGACAAATTATGGACAACAATGAAAGAACGCGGAATCACTCAGTATGACTTATATACACATTATGGCATAAGCACTTCTTTTCTTGACAAACTCCGCCACAATAAAAATGTAGAAATCTTCAGTCTGGATATTCTATGTTCTATCCTCAACTGTGATTTCGGAGATATCGTAGAGCATATTCCTGACAATCCTGTGCCACAGAAAAAATAAGCTTTATTCTTCACTTGTGGTGTTTTGTCCGTGCATAGAACATTCTGCACTATTCTGTCTGATATAGACATTTCTATGTCATTTCTTATATATTACTCTCAAACTCCAGGCAATACACAACACAGAATTTATATGTTGCTATTTTTAAGCTACTGCGCAAATTTATGCGATTAGCATAAATTCTGTGCTTCACGAAGCGTGTTACTGGCACGGAGTGAACAGCAACATTTATAAATCATACCTATAAGTTTATTTGTAAAAACAAAAGATTTTTTTACCCATTTGTGTTATACTTTTCAAAGAGCAACCGGATACACCAAACGTATCCAAACTCAGCAAAATACTCATTTGAAAGGATAAATAACACATATGAAATATGATGTAGTGATCATCGGCGCAGGACCTGGCGGTATCTTTTCTGCCTATGAACTAATGAAGCAGAATAAGGACCTTAAAATCGCAGTTTTCGAATCAGGGAATCCTCTGAGCAAGAGACACTGTCCGATTGATGGAAATAAAGTAAAAACCTGTATCAAATGTAAGACCTGTGCAATTATGAGCGGCTTCGGCGGTGCAGGTGCTTTTTCTGATGGTAAATATAATATCACCAATGATTTTGGCGGAACTCTCTACGAGCATATCGGCAAAAAAGAAGCACTTGATCTGATGCGCTACGTAGATGAGATTAATGTTGCTTACGGCGGCCAGGATACAAAGATGTATTCTACTGCAGGAACCAAATTTAAAAAACTCTGTATGCAGAACAAATTAAAGCTTCTGGATGCTTCTGTACGTCATCTTGGAACAGATATCAACTATGTAGTTCTGGAAAATCTCTATGATAAATTAAAAGAACATGTTGATTTCTTCTTTAATACCCCTGTAGAGCATCTGGAACTTCTGGATGAAGGCTACCGCATCATCACAAAAGATGGAACAACAGACTGCAGTAAATGTATTGTTTCCGTAGGCCGAAGTGGAAGTAAATGGATGGAAGAAGTCTGTAAGGAACTTGATATCCCTACTAAATCCAATCGTGTGGATCTTGGAGTACGTGTAGAGCTTCCTGCTGTTATCTTTTCTCATCTGACTGATGAGCTTTATGAAAGCAAGATTGTTTACCGAACAGAGAAATTCGAGGATAATGTTCGTACTTTCTGTATGAATCCTTATGGAATCGTTGTAAACGAAAATACAAATGGTATTGTCACTGCCAACGGACACAGCTATGAGGATCCTTCCAAGCAGACAGAGAATACAAACTTCGCCCTTCTGGTAGCAAAACATTTCTCCGAACCATTCAAAGACAGCAACGGATATGGCGAAAGTATCGCACGTCTTTCCAATATGCTCGGCGGCGGTGTTATTGTTCAGCGTTTCGGTGATCTGGTACGTGGAAGAAGAAGTACTGTTGCACGTATTGAAGAAGGTATGGTCCGTCCGACACTGGCAGCTACTCCTGGTGACCTGAGCCTTGTTCTGCCAAAACGTATCCTTGATGGAATCATTGAAATGATCTATGCACTGGACAAAATCGCTCCTGGTACAGCAAATGATGACACTCTTCTCTATGGTGTAGAGGTTAAGTTCTATAACATGGAAGTTGAAATTAACGAAAACCTGGAAAGCAGATATAAAGGACTGTACATCATCGGCGACGGAAGCGGTGTAACTCATTCCCTGTCACATGCTTCTGCAAGCGGTGTTTATGTTGCACGTCAGATCGTTGAAAATATGTAAGCTGTTTTTCATATTATAGCAATTCCATAAAATACTGACAGGAAGTTTCTGTTATGTCATTGGATATTACAGAGAAATTTCCTGTAACATAACAAAAGACCGGCATCATATCACATTCTGGTATGATCCTGGTCTTTTTGCTTATATGTTATCTTATATCTTCTTTTTATTTTTTAATCTTTATGATATGCCATCCATTTATCCGTACCCAGACGTTCAAAAGAGCCGCAGTACTTAAATCCGCATTTCTCTAACAGTTTCTGCATAGGAATATTATCTTTATAAGTGTCCATGCGCAGATTCGGTATCTGAGAATATGCCCAGTTAAGACAATAGGCAGCAGCACCTTTGATAATTCCTGTTGATGCTACTCTGTGAACAACTCCGTAAGGTTCTTCATTAAGCCATTTACCATTGATTTGTCTGTAATCTTCATCTTCACCTTTTACATAATAAAAAACACACGCTATTTGTCCCTCTGACATACACAGATACATATCATCAAGATCATGTTCTATAAGTTCTCTTGACGGATAACTGTCTCCCCACTGTTCTTTATTGCCATTTGCACGCATAAATGCTTTTGCATTCTCGTAAATCTGCATAATCTGGTCAAGATCCTGCAGTGATGCTTTTCTTATTTCCATAAAAACTTCCCTTTTCCTGTTATTTTATGTTCTGCTTCTGGAATCTCTTTGTCAGAAGACAGACATTTTCGCAATGATCTGTGAAACTGAACATATCTACAGGCTGTATTTTTCTTACCTCATAGCCGTGTTTCGTGAGATATTCCAGATCTCTAGCAAGAGTCTCCGGACCACAGGATATATATACGATTCTGGATGGTCCCAGTTTGATCACTGAGGACATGAACTTTTTATCACTGCCTGTACGGGGCGGATCCATAAATACCACATCTGCTTTCTCTCCGTTCTCTGCCATTGCTTCCATAAATTCTCCGGCATCTCCCTGATAGAAATGTGCATTTGTGATCTTATTTTCTCTTGCATTGATTTTTGCATCGTGAACTGCATTCGGATTTAATTCAACACCTATGACATTCTTTGCCTTCTTTGCAGCTACCAGTCCTATAGTTCCTATCCCGCAATAAGCATCGATCACTGTTTCTTTTCTGCCCAGGCTGGCATATTCGATTGCTGTCCTGTACAGAATTTCTGTCTGTACAGGGTTTACCTGATAGAAAGACTGCGGAGAAATACGGAAAGAACAGCCACAAAGTGTGTCACGGATAAATCCTTTTCCATAAATAACAATATCCCGTTCTCCCAACACCATACTTGTTTTCTTGTCATTAACATTCAGCACTACTGTTGTAATCTGCGGATATTTCTTTCGTAATGCTTTTACAAAATTATTTTTGGAAGGAAAAACCGGCGATCCTACAACAAGGACAACCATGATCTCATTTGTAGAAAATCCCCTCCTTACAAGAACGTGACGCAAAAGCCCGTATCCTGTGTCTTCATCATAAGTTTTTATTTTAAAAGATTTCAGCATATCACGAATCGTGCGGATAATTTCCTGACTGATCTTATCTTCAATCATGCATTCTTCTACAGGAACTACTTTATGAGTTTTAGCTTCATATGTTCCACAGATTATATTGCCTTTTCTGTCCCTGTCAAACACTGCATGCACTTTATTTCTATAATAAAGAGGATTTTCCATTCCAATGATCGGTTTCACACTTCCAAACTTCTTAAGAAGTTTGCTCATCTTTTTTTGTTTGGCAGCAAGCTGCTCTTTATAAGGAATGCCCTGATACTGACAGCTTCCGCATTTCTTTGATACACTGCACTTTTTATTTTTTTCTTCCATGTAATACTAACCTGCTTTCTGTTTGCATACTTTCTTCATTATAACAGTGAAAGTCAGTTCATGCAATCAGATAGCCTCAATTCTGTTTCTCAATTTCAGCATTTTTCGATCCAGAGATGCAATCTCATCAGCATAACCTTTTAATTCTTTTCCGATTTTATCAGCACCTTTTACATTCTTTTTATAAAGAAGCTGGTACTCAAGAACAGACCAGAAATCCATACCTGTTGTGCGGATTTGTATTTCTGCTGTTTTTGTTTCTATCTTATCATCAATACATACGGGAACTTTCATAATCAGATGCAGACTCATATAACCGCTCTTTTTTGGCTTAGCAATGTAGTCTTTCTCTTTAATCAACGTAAGATCTTTCTGGTTCTTCAACATTTCTGCAATTTCATATACATCGTCAACAAAAAGACAGACTATCCTGATTCCAATTAAATCATTTAGTTTTTCTTTTGCCACTGAAAAATCAGGTTTTAAACCCTTTCGAATCATCTTTGCATAAATACTCTCCGGTGTCTTTATTCTCTGTGAGACATTCTGGATAATCTCCCGATTGTATTTATGCTCCAGCTGTTCTCCAATCATTTTTATTTTTACAGTCAGTATTCCCATTACATATTGACAATAAAGATAATACTGATCCTTATTCATTTCATTCCTTATCTCTTCAATTTTTTTCTTTATATTTATTCCCTCCATTTCTGCATCTGACCAAAAGTTTTGTTATATAACTATTCAGATATTAATTCCATAATTCAATTAGTGTCAAATCCAAATTGTGATTATGTTATCATGTTTATGTTTCCCCACTATCTTTTTTCTGTAAAATCAACGTTAAATATATCAGATTTCTTCGTATATTTTCCCTTCCCGTGTCGAAATTATGAAGATTCTGTCGAAATATTTTAAGCAGATTCTTGTTGAATCCTGTAGACGGATGTAGAAAAATATGCTATAGTTTATACATACTAAAGAGAAACAATAAACTACTAAAGAATTAAATATTCGAATTTCAAAAGAACAAACAGACAAAGAACTCACAGACAAAGAAATATAAAACACGAAAGATAATTTTCCAGAAGTACAAAAGAACATATTTAAAAAACACTAAAGATATATTTTATAATATTATTATACACCAGACAAAGAGGACCGTTTTTAGAAACGGTTCTTTTATTTTTTGTAATATCTAATATAATAAACGCCCTGTCAGCTTTGGCTGACAGGACGTATTCTGTCTGGACACAACGATTATCTATTTATAATCTGTTTTAAATTCCTATTTTATTTGTAGTTTACGATTTTTCCGAAATCTGCTTTCAGAGAAGCGCCACCTACAAGACCGCCATCGATATCGTTCTGAACGAATAAGTCAGGAGCTGTTGCAGGATTTACAGATCCGCCGTACTGGATACGGATTGCTTCTGCTGTTGCTTCATCATAAATTTCAGCGATGCATGCACGGATACCGGCGCATACTTCCTGAGCCTGCTCAGTTGTAGCTGTTTTGCCTGTTCCGATTGCCCAGATTGGTTCGTAAGCGATAACTGCTGTTTTAGCCTGATCTGCTGTAACACCCTGGAATCCAACTTTAACCTGCTGACGGATGAAATCCATTGTCACGCCCTGTTCTCTCTGAGTAAGAGTTTCGCCACAGCACATGATTGGTGTAATTCCATGTTCGAAAGCTTTGAGGATTTTTTTGTTAACATCTTCGTTTGTTTCTCCGAAGTATTCTCTTCTTTCAGAATGTCCGAGAACGACATATTTAACACCAGCATCTACGAGCATTGCAGGGGAAATTTCTCCTGTGTATGCACCTTTCTCTTCGAAGTACATGTTCTCAGCACCAACCTGGATGTTTGTTCCTTTAGCAGCCTCTACTACAGGAATAATATCAATTGCAGGTACGCAGAATACTACGTCTACTTCATCATTTACTACTAATGGTTTTAATGTTTCTACTAATTTAACGGCTTCGCTTGGTGTCATGTTCATTTTCCAGTTACCAGCGATAATTTTCTTTCTTGCCATGATAATTCTATCTCCTTAGTATCCCTTCGGGACGTATATTTATATAGTAACACCATATCTACTAAATTCAAGCTTCGCCTACGGTTCACTTTTATTAAATAGATAGGTGGGCTTTCACACTAAATTCGGACTGTGCCTACAGCTTGACCTTATTAAGTGTTCAATGCCTATTTATCGTTTGCTGCTGCAACACCCGGGAGTTCTTTTCCTTCCAGGAATTCCAGAGATGCACCGCCACCTGTGGAGATGTGTGTCATCTTGTCGCCATAACCAAGAATGTTAACTGCTGCTGCAGAATCACCACCACCGATGATAGTTGTAGCATCTGTATCAGCAAGTGCTTTGGCAACAGCTTCTGTACCATGAGCGAAGTTTGGCATTTCGAAGCAACCCATCGGTCCGTTCCAAACAACTGTCTTGGCATCTTTTACTGCATCGCAGAAAAGTTTCTCTGTTTCAGGTCCAATGTCCATTCCTTCCCATCCGTCCGGAATCTCACCACGTTTAACAACCTGAATATTGCAGTCATTAGAGAAGTTATCACCGATTCTGTTATCTACAGGAAGAAGAAGTTTAACGCCTTTTTCTTCTGCTTTCTTCATCATGTCTAATGCATACTGAAGATAATCATCCTCGCAAAGAGATGTTCCGATATGTCCGCCCATAGCTTTGGAGAATGTGTAAGACATACCGCCACCAATGATAAGAGTATCTACTTTATCAAGAAGGTTATTGATTACAGAGATCTTGCTGGAAACCTTAGCTCCACCAAGGATAGCAACAAATGGTCTCTCTGGATTGTTAACTGCATTTCCAAGGAAATCGATTTCCTTCTGCATTAAGTAACCAACAACTGCTGTATCAACATATTTAGTTACACCAACGTTAGAGCAGTGTGCTCTGTGTGCTGTACCGAATGCATCGTTTACAAATACATCGCAAAGAGAAGCAAGTTCTTTACTGAATTCGTCTCCGTTCTTTGTCTCTTCTGCACGATAACGTGTGTTCTCAAGTAAGATAACGTCTCCGTCTTTCATCTCAGCTACTGCTGCTTTTGCATTTGGTCCAACTACTTCTGGATCTGCTGCAAATTTAACTTCCTGTCCTAATAATTCGGTAAGGCGTTTAGCAACCGGCGCAAGAGATAATTCAGGTTTCGGTTCTCCCTTCGGTTTTCCAAGGTGAGAGCAGAGAATAATTTTTCCACCGTCAGCGATCAGCTTTTTGATTGTAGGAAGAGCTGCTACCAGACGGTTCTCATCTGTAATTTTTCCATCCTGAAGCGGAACATTGAAGTCACATCTTACAAGAACTTTTTTGCCTTTTACATTGATATCATCAACAGATTTTTTGTTCAGCATTTGTGGTGCCTCCTTAATAATATTCTTTAACTGTTACCGCATATTTTGTGGGCAGTAACATATGATTTCCATATAGTCTGCCAATTGTCCGCGGCAAACTATGCGTGCTGTTTAGACAACGCGAAAAGGGTCCGGTCCATATCAGACCGGACCCTTCGTTGGAGTCTATTCTTCTACACTTACTGAAAATTAAGCGTTCAGCAGTTTACCAAAATGTTTGATTGTACGAACCATCTGGCTTGTGTAGGAGTTCTCGTTGTCATACCAGGAAA
>OLNF01000225.1_pt1 | contig 46656 bp, 32 predicted proteins | sample 1673061 | NCBI WGS metagenome assembly OLNF01 (sample SAMEA3136751, study PRJEB25190) | human gut metagenome
GCGGATGTATCAACACCTACACACTGGCAAAAGAGCTTGATGAGAGATATTTCGGACGGGAACTCCCGCATAAATTCAAATTTGGTGTTACAGGATGCCAGAATAACTGCCTGAAAGCAGAAGAAAACGATGTTGGAATCAAAGGCGGCATGAACATCGAATATAAGGAAGACGACTGTATTTCCTGTGGTGTGTGTGTGAAAGCCTGCAGACAGGATGCACTGAGGATGGTGGACGGCAAAATAGAACTGGATGCGCAGAAATGTAATCATTGTGGCCGCTGTGTAAAGAGCTGTCCGGTGGATGCATGGAAAGGAACTCCGGGATATATCGTATCTTTTGGAGGAACCTTCGGAAATAATATCTATAAAGGAGAAGAACTGCTTCCTCTGATCCCGGATAAAGAAACACTGTTTCGTGTGACAGATGCGGCAATTAATTTCTTTGAAAAAAATGCAAATCCAAGTGAACGTTTCCGCAAAACATTGCAGCGTGTGGGAGAAGAAGATTTCCGCAGTCAGCTGAAAGATGCGTATGAAGGACAGTGAAAGGAGAACATAATGGCTGAATTAGATTTTGAAGTAACCGATGAGGTTGATATTACCGATAAAGTATGCCCCCTGACATTCGTGAAGGCAAAAGTAGCAATCGAAGAACTGGAGGATGGAGAGATTCTGGCTGTCCGCATGAACGATGGCGAACCAGTGCAGAATGTTCCGCGCAGCATGAAAGAAGAAGGGCATAAGGTACTGAAATTAACCGATAATGAAGATGGTACTTACACCATGTATGTAAGAAAGGTGGAAGACTGATGGCAGTACGGGAACGATTCTTCTTGGAAATGTAATGGGAAAAGGGGATCTGGAGAAATCGAAGGTGTATGCTTCCAGAATGCTGAAGATGACCATTATAGCCGGTGCCATTGGCGGTGTGATCGTATTTGCCATCACGCCTCTGGTCCTGAGATTTGCATCCTTAAGTGACGGGGCAATGCATTATTTGAAGTACATGCTGCTTATCAATACCTATTATATTATGGGTTCTGCGGTAAACACAGCCCTGATCGCCGGGGTATTCCGCGCAGGCGGTGATACGAAGTTCGGACTGATCTGCGATACCATTGATATGTGGGTATATGCAGTGCCGCTGGGATTTTTCGCAGCATTTGTTCTGAAGCTCCCGGTGCTTTGGGTATACTTCCTGTTATGTACAGATGAATTCGTGAAATGGCCATGGGTATTCCACCATTACCGCCAGGGAAAATGGGCGCAAAATATTACACGCGAAAATTTATTTGAGCAGGAAAAAGCTTCATAAAATATAAATTCAAATATAAAAAAGGCAGGAATGTTCATTTACCAAACATTCCTGCCTCTTTTATGTCTGCAGAATTCCCTCTGCGAACATACATTTTCAGTTATAAAAACGATTATAATGTATTCAGGTCAATTTTGTAATCGTCAGAGCCCTGACCGTCTACAGTATAGTATGCGGCTTTCTGCTCTACGTTTAAGTAAACACTGATTTCTTTTCCTGCGATGCCTTTTGCTTTGATGTCTTCTTTGATCGCTTCTTCGATGGAGCTCATTGTAACTGCAAAACCAGGTAATTCGATAGTTGTTTCTACGAATTTTTTGATGTCGATATTCTTGGTCACTTCTTTTACTGCTTTCTTTACAGTTTCTTTTGCTTCTTCTACAACAGGAGCTTTGGCAATATCAGATGCAACATCTTTTGCTTCTTCGATCACCTCTGAAGCTTTAACAGTTGTTTTCTCTACTGTTTCTTTTACTGCTTCTGTAGCCTTTGTTGTAGCTTCCTTGATTGTTGTCTTTGCTTTTGAAGTTGATTTTTTTCTCATAATAATCTCCTATTCCAACTGATGGTCTAACAGTTTCCTACCAACCGTAACATAAAATCCAGATAATGTCAAATTTTACTCTACATTCTTCAAAGCCTCGTCCATCGGCACTTTCTTCACTTTTCTGAACTCCAGCAATGCTACAATTCCATAAGTGATAATTCCCGCGGCAAACATCTGCACATAGATCATCGGGTCGATCCAGAGGGTGATCCATCCTGAAATGCTGGACAGCATCATCTCACGGAATAATACATTCATAATCGCTGTCTCAATTGGAAGACTGAGCAGAAGACAGATTACTACCACAATAGACGTGGACAAAATATATAACCTGCTGATCTCACCGTTGGTATAGCCAAGAATCTTTACCATGGAAATAGACTGAGCATTTTTCTCAATGATGATCTTAGACAGCAGATAGATCAGTACCATATAGATCATAATGGCAAACCCATTGATCAGGCCCATCATACTTCCCATGGACACATCCAGCTGTCTCGAAATCTTGGTCAGAGCGTCCAGATCAACCACGGAACCAATATACTGACTCTTGATATCTGTAAGTTCTGTATCTGAGAAATAGCCGCTGTAATAGTCATCTCCCAGGTCAAATGTATCGTTCAGTTCGCTTCGCGGCATGAATACGCAGAGAGCAGCTGTATAGTCATAGATTCCTGCTACCTTAAAAGTGTATTTATCTTTCTCATACTTTTCTTTCAGAGTAATGGAATCTCCGACATGAATCAGGAATTTATCTGCATATGCTTTGGAAATATATACGCCTGCAGTATTTTTTCCTGTATTGACAACATCATTGTCGTCCGTATTGGCACCATCAGAAGAAATCTCCTTGTCTGCGCTGTTTTCTTCTATATTATCAAAATCTATTTTTACATATTTACTGTCCGGTTCAATACCATAAAGCAGTACTTCCTCGCTCTTATATTTCCCAGGCAGCGTATTCAGCGAATAAGCAGAAAACTCTTCTGCATCTTCGTTATCCGTATCAGAATCCATATAAAATTCCAGCAGTGAAATCAGACTTTCAAATTTATTTCCGCTTACTGCACTGACCGGAACCTGAAGCATATATTGATACTTCGCCAGCATATTATCCTGGATCTCCACCTGATAATGAGACAGCGCAGACGGAAGCAGCAGCCCAAACATCAGAAGCAGGTTCGCAAATATAATTCCTATAAACAACACGATATAGTTGCTCATATTCTGGAAGATTACACGGAGTCGGAATCTGGAAAATATTTTAATCTTTGGACTTAAATGGATAGCTCTCTTCTGCCTGCGTCCTGAAGAAAGATCCCTGCGCAGGAATTTCAGCGGAGACAGTTTTAATTTATGTCTGAGGACTCCGTAATTTACCACCAGCATAATGATCACCGGAACTACTGTTGTAAGCAGAAAGGCTTCTGCATTCCATATGGTCACATAAGTCGGAAGACTGTAACTTCCATAATACATACCTGCACAAACGCCCTTAAACACTGTATATCCGAGGATATTTCCAATCAGTGCTCCAACCAATGTAACAAGAACCGGAAGTGTCATATAATGAAGAACCAGTTCCCGCCTGGTATATCCGGATGCACGGAGTGTACCGATAACGCCGGCTTCTTTTCGAATGGTATTGCTGATGGTAATTCCAAATACAAATGCCATGATCACCATAACAATATAAAGCAGCATGATCACCATCGCCTTATCACCGCCCATATCATCTCCGGTAAAAATAATTGCCTGATTCAGATACTGCGGTACAAAAGCTTCCAGTGTAACGATTTCTCCAATATCTTCCATCAGTTTTTCGGAAACTTCCTTTTCCTCCTTCTCTGTTTCCGGTTTCTGATCATATATCCAGGAATAATTGTACTGTAACTTCTCCTTGTTCAGAGAATTAAATTCTTCCTCCGTCACAACAGAAACTCCGAATTTCACGGAATCAAACATAGAATCATTGTTATTCTGAAACAAACAGCTATAATCAGAAAGAGCCACCAGCCCTGTAATCTTCCAGGTCTTATTTCCGCTCTGAAGTGTATCACCTACAGATAGACTATTATTGTCCGCATACATTCTGTCGATAGCTATCTCTCCTGTTTTCGCCGGAAGCTCTCCATCCATCAGGCAGACCCTGTTAATCTCCTCTCTGTTTTTGAAAATACGCATAGTACTTCCATTGTCAAGAGGTTCCTCCAGATAGAAATTATCGTATAATTTTACACCCAGCTTCTCTATTTCTTCCCGCTGACCTTTATAAATCTGCTCAGCTGTGCGAAAATTTCCATCTTCAATGTTGTATTTTTCGAAACTCTCATTATATGCAATGAGCATACTTCCATCCGCTACAAGGAAACCGGACACAAAGCCTATGGTTGCAACCATCAGGATAAAAACTACCAGATACTTTCCAATTTCACTTTTCAGCTCTCTCGGCAATCGCTTTCTTAAAGGACTCTTCATCGCTTCGTCCTCCTTACCAGTCAAGCTCTGCGGCAGGAATCTTGTGCTCATTAATGTAATTCTTCCGGATCATACCGTCTCGAAGCTTCACTACACGATCCGCCATATCTTTAATGGCATCATTATGTGTTACCATAACAATCGTATTGCCATATTTCTGATTTACAGTTTCAATAAGTTTCAGAATCTCTTTCGAAGTATTATAATCAAGCGCTCCTGTCGGCTCATCACATAACAGAATATCCGGATTCTTCACAATCGCCCTGCCAATAGCAGTTCTCTGCTGCTGACCACCCGAAAGCTGATTCGGAAGCTTCCTCTGATGCTCATAAATTCCCAGAGTATGCAGTAACTCATCTACATCCAGCGGTTTATCACTGAGATATGCACCTACTTCTATATTCTCCCTCACTGTAAGATTCGGGATCAGATTATACATCTGAAAAATATATCCCAGATGCTTACGTCTGTACAACGACAACTTCTTCTCCGACATATCCGCCAGACGCTCCCCATCTATGATCAGATTCCCCTCATCCGCACTGTCAATTCCGCCAATAATATTCAAAAGCGTAGACTTTCCTGAACCAGACGGCCCCAGAAGAACACAAAACTCTCCCCTCTCTATTTCAAGATCCAACCCTTTCAGCACATCCACACGACTGTCTCCCGCACCAAAAGACTTCTTAATACCCTGTATCTGCAAAAACATTTTTTCCTCATTCCTCCCTCATAACAGCTCCTATAGAGCCAATCTCTCTGGCATAACAAAGAAGGCTTATAACAATGTTATGCCCCACTAACTTTATGTTAGTGTAAACTTACTCCCTTGTCAACCGATTTTCACAGTTTCGAAAAATTTCGCAACAATATTTAAATACCAAATCCACTCAGACCCATATTGCGTACACCTTACCCTTTATAATTACTCTTACAAAGTAAAAATAACCGAACAGTTCAGTTCATTCAAAAATTCCCTCCATTTTAACCAAATCAAATAATCCCCCTGCATCCATTACATAGCACAATAATCAGGAAAACACTGCCCATAACCAAATCCCAGCGCAGAAATATCGTTTATATGGGTTGCATTTGCAGGCGTCTTAGATTTTCTTAGCCACTAAAAATCTGCGTTATGAGGAAAAATAGCAACCTGTCTGAGCGAAGTCTGCAACGAAGCGAGTTTTGCATTTTTCCTCATGCCCTTAGCAGATTTCTAGTGGCTTAGAAAATCTTAGATGCCGAAACCGCAGCCCATATAAACGATATTTCTGCGCGTCCCTTTGGTCCTTCCCCACAAAAAAGCAGTCCCACTATACCTAATAATGATATAGTAGAAACTGCCTCTTTCCCACTTACTCTTAATGTCTGACTTCCACAAACTTAGCCCTGTTCATCAACGGATGCGCCAACTTAATCGCATCTTTCGGACAAACCATAACACATGCACCACAATAATAACACTCACCCGGATACATAATGATAGGATGTTTCCCCTTTTCCGGTGAAGGAAGCAGGATATCACACTGGCATACATTTGCACACCGATTACATCCAATACACTTACTCTCATCATACTTCAGCGGATTCGTACTGCAAGGCACCGGCTCAACCTCAAAAGAAGTACCCTCTGCATTCTGCACCTGCTCTTCCTCCTGAACCTTAGCTGCAGTCACATATTTCTCCGCACGTCCCGTATTCTGTGCTTCTTCCGTAATATAATCCTGATTCCGCTTCTCATACTCATCCTTCAGCTTACCAAAGAAATCCAGAGGGACAATCCTTGTCACAGCCTGACCATTCTCCTGATGGATCACGATATGCTTACGATCCTCTACAGGATCCATTTCCGGATAATCACTTCTGGTAAAGCATAACGGAGCAGAACTTGACTTACGTGCCAGACATGCATGAAGCACAAGCTGGGCAACTGTAAGAATATCCAGAACCTCATGGGTACGCATCAGATCATGCGGATTATCCGCAACAAGCTCCGGTACAATATCTTTCTCAAAACTCTGCAGCAGATCAAGTCCCTCTTTTAACAGTGCCTCACACTTCACACCGCCACAGTAATTCTGCATAGCCTTGGAAATCGCCATGTTCAGCTCTTTCCAGCCCATACCATTCTCTCTGTCCGCATATAACGGTGCATATAAACGCTTCTTCTCCGCATCTGCATCCGCTCTGTTAAAGTCTGCAACCTCCACACTCTTCGCATAAGCAGAAGCCTTACGTCCTGCATAATATCCTGTCGCACATGCAAATCCTGCACAGTCAGAAGCATAAAGCTGATCACCGGCAGCATAAATACCGTCAATATTTGTCTTCAGATCCCAGTCATGCATAATTCCGCCCGGTGCTCCGAAGAACTGTCTCTCCTGATCCAGAAAACTTGCGGACTGCCAGCCTGTACCATAACTCTGAAGCATATGTTTCTCAGGGTCAAAGCCACGCTCTGTATAATTCTGGAAGATCGGGATCTTTGTCTTGGCTTCCTCACCTACCATCATGCCCCAGATGACTCTGCGCTCTTCATCCGGCATACGGCTTAAGTCAGCATAAAACGGAAGCTGATAACCACGTTTGATTAGCTCTGCGAAATCTACTGTCTCCGGTCCTCTGTATTCATATTTCGGATTATCGATCACACCGCCCTTTAAGAAGAACTTCTGTCCTTTTGCAGGGTAATATCTCTCTGAAACTGTCTTCAGTTCTTTTCCGTCACGGTCCACATATGGAATTTCTACACCTCTGGCATCTACCATTGTAGCTGCATACCAGGTATTATGGTTGTTTCCTGCACCATATGGCGGGAAACTTCTTCCTGCTGCTGAGAACTCTGCACGGACAGATTTCTCCATCATAGTAAATTCAATTCCGGCTCTCCATCCCATGGCATGTCCGCTTCCGATACTCTGCATAGGTCTGAACTCGCAAAGACCTGTAGTGTCCGCATTAAACAGCCATACACGGGCCGGACGTGACATAGTAAGGATCGTGGATTTTGCGCGGAAAATATAAAACTTTCCGGTATGTACATTCATACCCATAGCACCTGCGCCGCGCTTTTTACCATTTTCCTCTGCCACAAGCAGTGCTGTGGCCTCTGTACGGTCCATGATATTGACACCAAGACGCTTCATCTCTTTTACCAGTGCAGGTTTGAAAGTAGAACCCCATACACGGATCGTAAATTTATTTTTATAATCATAAGCAAACATCAGCTTTGTTTTTTCATCGCGGAATTCTGCACCCGCGAATTCGTCCTCTGTATCACGGATCTTACCACCAAAAGACTCCAGATCAACAAGACGGTCATATCCTTCACGGCACTCAATATAATGCGCGATACCATTACTGTACCAGTCCTGTTCATTCACATAGGCCTCTGCGATCTCCTCAGGTGTTACCTCTGAACAGGGATTTGTACAGGCAGATTCCCAGTGATCAAAACCGGTTCCTGCTGCTCCGCTCTTTTCTGTAGCACCTTTCTCCACCAGAGTAACAGACAGACCTCTTCTGGCTGCAGCAATTGCTGCGAAACATCCGGAAAGTCCGCCGCCAAGTACCAGCACATCACTGGTAACAGTCTCTTCCTGCCCTATTTCATTGGCATACGGCCAGTTAAACTCTTTATTCTTCATTTTCGATTTCCTCCATACTATCTTATCCCTGTACCGGACACGCTGAGAAATGTCCAGGTGACACCTCTACCAGCGGCATTTCCCCACTGTGGCAGCTCTCCTTCGCCAGAGGACAGCGGGCTGCGAAACGGCATCCCGGTTTCGGATTGATCGGGCTTGTTACCTCACCCTGCAGAAGTGTTCTCCTCTTATGACAGGACTCAATACTCGGGATCGGGATGGCTGCCAGAAGAGCTTTTGTATATGGATGTACCGGATTGCAAAAAATCTCCTCAGCCGGTGCTTTTTCTACACATTTTCCAAGATACATAACCATGATCTCATCAGAAATGTGCTTTACAACGGAAAGATCATGTGTAATAAACAGATAAGTCAGTCCCATCTGTTCCTGTAAATCCATAAGAAGATTCAGAATCTGTGCCTGAATGGAAACATCCAGGGCAGATACCGGTTCATCGCAGACTACAAATTCCGGATTCAATACCAGGGCACGTGCAACACCGATACGCTGTCTTCTCCCGCCGTCAAGTTCATGAGGATAAGCCATTGCCAGACGTTCTGACAAACCTACGGTATCCATGATCTCACTGACACGCTCCTGAATTTCTTTCTTATTCTTACAAACTTTATTTACGATCAGCGGTTCCGCGATCAGCTGCTGGACCGTCATACGTCCATTCAGACTGGAATACGGATCCTGGAAGATCATCTGAAGTTTTGGACGTACCTGATGAAATTCCTTTTTAGAAAGATTTGCAATGTTTTTTCCTTTAAAATCAATCTCACCGGAGGTTGGCTCATAAAGCTGAAGCAGAGTCCTTCCAAGAGTGGATTTTCCGCATCCGGACTCTCCTACAACACCCATGGTGTGACCTTTCTCTATGGAGAAACTGACATCATCTACTGCATGGAGCATTCCGGCATTTGTCTTAAAATATTTTTTCAGATTTTTTACATCAAGAAGTGTCTCACTCATCTGCCTGTCTCCTTTCCATTCTCTGCTGCTCCATTTCCGGTGAAGAAAACAGGTGGCAGCGAATCTGATGACCATCTTTCTCCCATACTTCCGGCTGTTTATTTTTACAGAGCTCTGTACAATGGCTGCATCTTGGTGCAAATTTACATCCCTTTGGAAGGTCAGTCGGATCTGGCATCAGGCCCTCGATCGGATGAAGTCTGCGGGCATTTTCCTGAAGATTCGGGATAGAACCAAACAGACCTGTTGTGTATGGATGATGGTTTTCTCCTGTAAAAATATCTTCCAGAGTTCCATATTCTACAATTTCTCCGGCATACATGATACCCACTTTATCGCAGGTTTCTGCAACCACACCCAGATCATGCGTGATCATAATTACAGATGTGCCATATTTTCTCTGAAGGTCACAGATCATAGAAAGAATCTGTGCCTGAATAGTTACATCAAGAGCTGTGGTCGGTTCATCTGCAATAAGAAGCCTCGGATTGCACACAAGCGCAATCGCGATGACCACACGCTGACGCATTCCACCAGAGAACTGGTACGGATAATCATTCTTACGTTCTTTCGGAATACCTACAAGTTCCAGAGTTTCCTCTGTTTTTTTATCAATTTCTTTCTGGGAAAGTCCTTCTTCGTTGTGAAGATACAAGGCCTCTCCAATCTGGTCACCTACTGTAAGGACCGGATTCAGAGCTGTCATCGGATCCTGGAAAATCATGGAAATCTTCTGGCCGCGGATATGTTCCATTTCCCGCTCTTTCATTGTACAGACATTCTGATTTTCAAAAAGGATCTGGCCGGATGTGATCCTGGCAGTTCTCTTTGGCAGAAGTCCCATGATTGCCATGGCTGTAGTTGTTTTTCCGGCACCTGTCTCTCCCACAAGCCCCATTGTTTCCCCCTGTTTCAGGGAAAAACTGATTCCATTTACTGCATAAACGGTTTCCAGGTCTGTCTTATAAATTATGGACAGATCCTCCACCTTTAAAATTTCTTCCATCTTAATCAGTATCTCCCTTCTTAATCTTTCAGTTTCGGATCCAGGGCGTCTGTCAGACCATCGCCTACCAGGTTAAAGGCAAGAGAAGATAACAGGATAAACATACCCGGGAACAACAGCATATATGGTGCAGAAAACAGATAAGTCTGAGCATTGGAAAGCAGTGCACCCCATTCCGGTGACGGAGGCTGAATACCCATTCCAATAAAACTAAGTCCTGCTGCAGACAGCATCATATCCGAAATGCTCATAGTTGTATTTACAATGATCGGTCCCATTGCGTTTGGCAGTACATAACGAAAAATAATTCTTGCATTGGAAGTTCCGTAAGACTTCGCAGCTTCTACATAATCCTGCTCCGCTGTTGTCAGGACTACGGATCGGATCAGACGGACATTTCCCGGAATACAGGAAACCGTAATGGCAATGATCAGATTTCTTAAGTTTGTTCCCAGCGCTGCTACAACAGCCAGAGAAAGCAGAATTGGCGGCACGCACATAAATACATCCATGATACGGCTGATCACATTATCAACAATTCCGCCGAAATATCCGGCACTTGCACCCAGGACCGCACCTACTGCCAGCGCAAGAAGGCTTGTGACAAGTCCTATCATCAGGGAATATCTGGAACCGTGAACGATTCTTGCAAAGAGATCACGTCCAAGTTCATCTGTTCCAAAGAAGTGTTTCAGACTCGGTCCCTGCAGACGGTCTGCACCTACCTGTTCAATACATTTACTGTAAGGCACGATCAGATCTGCAAATACTGCCATTCCAATAATCAGCACAAGCAGTACAAGTCCCAGAACTGCAGCCTTATTTTTGCGGAATCGGCGCCAGAACTCTGAAAGCTGCGCATGTTTTTTTCTTTTATTCATGGCGTTTTCCTCCATTCTGGTATTTCGCCTTGATCCTCGGATCAATAAACGCATACAAAATATCAACCAGCAAGATAACAAAACTGAAAAGCACTGCCAGGAATAGGGTCGCACCCATAACCATCGGAATATCTTTCTGACGGATCGCAGTTGTCATCAGTGTTCCCATACCAGGCATTGCAAAAACTGTCTCAGCAATGATCGCACCGCCCAGAGATGCACCGAACCCGGTTCCCAGTGCAGTGACTACCGGAAGAAGTGCATTTCTCAATGCATGTTTCCAGATCACACGTTTACCGGAAGCACCTTTTGCCTTAGCTGTACGGATATACTCCTGGCGGATCGTCTCCAGCATCGCAGACCTGGTCAGACGCAGAAGTCCTGCAGCCGAAGTCAGCGAAACCGTCAGAGTCGGCAGAATAAAATGCTTCAGTGAAGCAGCACCAAATGACGGAAGCCATCCCAATTTCAGGGAAAATACGATCAGCAGCATCAGTCCAAGCCAGAATCCTGGCATAGATGCAAAGACCAGCGCAACAACAACGCATACATGATCTGTAATAGAATACTGGCGTACTGCTGAAAGAATTCCAAGAGAGATTCCTATAATGGAGGAAACACACATGGAAAGCAATGCCAAAACAAATGTGTTCGGAAATCTTGCCAGAATATCATTGATAACCGGCTGACGGGAAGCATAAGAAGTTCCCAGATCAAAATGGAAAATAATATTTCCGATATAAGAAAAGAATCGGATAAAAAACGGTTTATCATAGCCAAACTGCGCATTCAGTGCAGCAACATCTTCCGGTTTGGCAGTAATTCCCAGAATAATAGTTCCCGGATCACCAGGTGTCAGAGAAAGAATCGTAAATACCAGAAATGCCACGCCAAGAAGAACCGGTATCATATATAAAATTCTCTTGATTATGTACTTAGCCATATAAGCGGCCCCTTTCATATCATAAAAGACTGCTGCAGTAAGCACTTCCATGAACTCACACACGCTTCTGGGCGATCCATGTCTATTGCTTATGCAACAGTCCTTTGTTTATTCATCTAGATCAGTCAAATTCAGTTAGCTCTTTATCTTTTTAGTAACTCATTTTGTACTGTGGTAAATCTGTTTATGCCCAGTTGAAATCATATACATAGTAGTTTCCTTCAAACGGGAACTCTTCCGGGCAGGTCAGATCTGCATTATATGCATACAGTGTAAGCGGATTGCAGAGAACTGCATAAATCGCTTCATCCTGTGCTTTTGTAAATATCTCGTCAAAGATCTCAAGTCTCTTATCACTGTCTGTCTCTGTTCTTGCATCATCAAACAGTTTATCCATTTCTTCATCAGAGTATCTTGCATTGTTTGCAGTTCCGATATAATCAGATGTAAATGCCATCTCAAGGCTCTGTGTATCACCATCCAGGGTCATGGTCAGAGCTGTGATTCCGTAATTTCCGCTTGTCAGATCACTGATATAAGAGTTGAACTCTTTTACGGAAATAGTCATCTCAAGTCCAACAGCTTTCAAATCATTCTGAATAACAGTTGCAAGATTTGAATATTTCTCAGCTACAAGAATCTCGCCCAGGTCATACGGAGTTTCGATTCCTGCTTCTTTCAGAAGTTCTTTTGCTTTCTCAGGATCATATGTGTACTGCGGCTGGTCATCAGAATATCCGCTTCTCTCTTTTGCGCAGATGTTAGAGTTTACTTCTGCTTCACCGTCATAGCATACAGAAACAAGATTATCTCTGTCGATAGCATAGTTGATCGCCTGACGGACTTTTTCATTATTAAATGGTTCTTTTTCAAGATTCATGGATACATAAGCGAATCCTGAATTCTTTACTTCTGCAATTTTGATCTGAGGATTTGCCTGAAGCTGTGAAAGTACAGAAGAATCAACTTCTGCAAAGTTAACCTCTCCTGTCTGCAGTGCGATCGCTTTTGTAGCTGCATCCGGGATTACCTCAAATGTAAGATTCTTGATCTCAGGAGCTCCACGATAGTAATCTTCGTTTGCTTCCAGAGTGATGTTGCTTCCTGTTGCACGATTCACAAATTTGTATGGGCCGGTTCCGATCGGATTTGTGGCAAATGCATCTTCATCTTTTTCATAATATGCTTTTTCACAGATGTAAGGAGTAAGTACACCCTGAAGGAATGGTGCATACGGAGTATCCAGGTGGCATACAACTGTGTTGTCATCTGTTGCTTCTACACTAGACAGCATAGAAATCTGTGAGCCCTGATATTCAGACTGTTTGAACAGTTCAAGAGAGAACACTACATCGTCCGCTGTTACTGCAGCTCCATCATGAAATTTCACATCATCTCTTAAATGGAATGTATAATCCAGACCGTCCTCACTGATCTCATAGCTCTCAGCAATTCTTGGCTCCGGATCATGTTTTCCATCCGGATTATAGTACATTAAAGTATCATAAATCTGATTTAAAACATCCTGCTCTACGCCTGTGGAATAATTCATTGCGTGGAGAGTGTCGATATCTGCGTCAAGAGCAATGACAAGATCTGTCTTATCTGCTGCCTGTGCAACAGTTGCGAAACACATAGATGCTGTCACTATACAGACAGCTGTTAAAATTGCAAGGGCTTTTTTCATTCTCATAATTCTGGTCCTCTTTCTTTTTATGCCGGTTTGAAAGTTTCTTAGTCAGGTGGATAAAATCATCCGCAGTTGCTGCTTGCTTAATACTGGTCTGATTAAAACTTAAATGTGTATCTGGAAAATGCATTCATCAGATCCACACCTGCTTCAATGTCTTTCTTGGAAGCTACTGCACTCTGACAGTGCGGATATCTGGTAACTACTACGATTCCTCCTGTGCGCACACCGTAATGTGACTGATTCATACTGGAAGCATCTGTACCACCCTGATCGATCACTTCTCTCTGATATGGAATATTATTCTCCTCACAGCACTTGTACATTGCCTCTACTACATCTTCATCACATACAACTGACGGGTCGCAAATCTTAACGCCGATTCCACCATCCACTTCGTTGCTTCCCTCCAGATCACACGGATAATCATGTGCAGGTGAAATATCTACTGCGATTCCGATATCCGGCTGAATTCTCTCTGCTGCTGTCTTTGATCCGCGGCATCCTAATTCTTCCTGTACGCAGAATACATAATAGATATCATTCGGATAAGTTCCGTCATTCTCTTTTAATGCTTCCAGAAGCTGATAACATCCGATTCTATTATCAAGGCTCTTAGAACATACACGGTCATTATGAAGTTCTAAATACTCTCCTCTGTATCCGCACGGATCACCAAGATTTACATATTTCAGTGCATCTTCTTTAGAAGTAGCTCCGATATCAATGTAAAGCTTGCCTGCTTTATTGGCAGCTTCTTCGATCGGTCCCATGCAGCTTACCACACCAATGGTTCCGTTCTTAAACTGTACTCTGCTGTTGTATGCAGATCCTGTCCAGTTCCATCCAAGATTGCAGACACGTAATCTCCCGTCTGCTTCAATTGTTTTAACCATAAATCCAATCTCATCCATATGAGCTGCATACATAATTTTCTTAGAATCCGGTCCGCCTGTACCATTCTTCTTCACGATCAGGTTTCCCATTGCATCTGTAAGCATCTCGTCTGCATAAGGCGCCGCCTCTTTCTCAATATATCTGCGTACCTCTTTCTCATAACCTGATACGCCCCAGAGCTGTGTAAGCTCTTTTAACAATTTCTCATCTCTCATCTGATCACCCCGGTTGTCTTATTTTGTTAGTTCATTTTATGCTATATTCTTGTCTGCCTTAACGCGTTGTCCCGTTAAAGTTTTAAATTACTGTTAGTTTAGCACTTTTGAAGATTTTTTGCAATATACATTTTGCATTTTGCAAAATATAAAATTCTTGACTTTTGTGCCTTTCATCTATATCATTACAAATAATATGATGTTAGGGTCAAAAGGTATTTTAGCCCTAACCTGATATCTATGAATTTCATTGCTGCAGGCAATCCGGAATGATTCTGGCATTATTTTTAATCTACTATATTATAAGGAGTCTATTATGGCATTAAATAAATCAACCTTATCCGAACAGATCTATCAGATTCTCCGTTCTGACATCCTGCATCAGAGAATCCCATTAGGTGAAAAATTAACCCTCAAGAATCTCCAGGCGCAGTTTGAAGTCAGCTCCACTCCCATCCGTGAAGCACTTACCCGTCTGACGGAAGACGGCCTGGTACGTTATTATTCTAATATCGGAGTAAATGTAATTGAATTATCAAAACAGGATCTGACAGAGCTCTATCAGTTCATGGGAGATCTGGACCGACTTGCGATCCTTTACAGTGGAAATTCTCCTGAACATGAGCAGATCTGTAAAATATTAGAAGATAACATCCGCCACACCCTGGCACTGGAAGAAAAAGCCAACCAGGCGCCTCTTTCCAAAGAAGAAACCGAGAAATGGATCAGTTATTCAGACCATTTTCATTTGATTTTCTATGACTATTGTGCAAACAGTCGTCTGACCCTGGCAGCTGAGAAACTTCGCAGTCAGCTTACGATCTTTTCCAATTTATATGAAACGCAGGCTGAACCACAACATAATATCGGGCAGATGCATAAGCAGATCTTTGAAGCATATAAGAATGGAGAAATTGCCAAAGCCGGTGATCTGATGAAACAGCATCTGGAGGATTCCCTGCAGTATGCGCTGTCCTGCCTGTAAAGTACAAAATATATTTTCGATTAAAATACTGTATCTCCCATGTTTTATAATATTCATGCGATATACAGTATTTTTATGTCATAAGAAATTACTTTATAATATTCTTACTATGATATAAAAATCTCTCCGGGCAGGATTCTTTTTTATTACAAATATTATGCCATTCGTAATTTTTGATATTCAAAATATATTGACTTTTCTTTTTCACCTTGCTATATTTTTCTTGGTTATCTATTGAATCGGGCAAAGTCTCTTTGTTCCGGGCAATGTACCGATCACTTATTCATTAATATCAGAGGGGAAAATTATTATGAATCCAGTCAGAAAAATATATTGCAGGGCTTTTCAGAAAGCTTTTCATATTGCTATTCCATTTTTACCATACCGCAAGCCGAAAATCGCAGGAAGTGTCAAAGAACTTCCGGAAATCATTATGCGTCACAAATGTACACATGTACTGATCATTACAGATGCAGGAATCGCCAGTCTCGGACTGACCAGACGTCTGGAAAAAACATTAAAAGAAGCTGGAATTCCTTATACCATGTATGACAAAACAGTTGCCAACCCTACTACTGTAAATGTTCAGGAGGCACTGAATCTCTATCACGAAAACGGCTGTGATGCCATTATTGGTTTCGGCGGAGGTTCCAGTATGGACTGTGCCAAAGCTGTGGGCGCACGCGCAGTAAAACCAAACCAGTCTCTGGCCCAGATGAAAGGAATCCTGAAAATACATAAAAAGCTTCCACTTCTTATGGCAGTTCCTACTACTGCCGGTACGGGAAGTGAGACTACTCTCGCAGCTGTTATCACTGATGCAGACACCAGATATAAATATGCGATCAACGACTTTCCGCTGATTCCCCGTTACGCAGTGCTCGACCCTAAAGTTACGTTAAGCCTTCCTCCTTTTATCACTGCAACCACGGGCATGGATGCCCTGACTCATGCAGTCGAAGCATATATCGGAAACTCCACCACCATTGACACACGTAAGGACGCTTTAAAAGCAGTGAAACTGATCTTCGAAAATATTTACACTGCATATGACCATGGCGATAATATTCAGGCAAGACGAAATATGCTTCACGCCTCTTTCTATGCAGGCTGCGCTTTTACCAAATCTTATGTAGGATACGTACATGCAGTTGCACATTCACTTGGAGGAGAATATAATGTTCCTCATGGACTTGCCAATGCGATCCTGCTGCCAATGGTACTTCGCGAATATGGAAGCTGTATTGATAAGAAACTCCACAATCTGGCTGTTGCTGCAGGACTTGCGGACAAAAACACACCAGATCATGAAGCAGCAGAAATTTTTATCCAGGCAATTGAAGAAATGAAAGAGAAATTTGGAATTGGAAATACTGTAAAAGAGATCCAGGAAACAGATATTCCGAAACTGGCACATTACGCAGATAAAGAAGCAAATCCATTATATCCTGTACCCAAACTGATGGATGCCTCTGAACTTGAGAAGTTTTATTATATGCTGATCCCTGAAGTTCAGGAATAAGCTACAACCGTTCCATAATTTCATTGCAACTTATCCTATTTTATGCAAGTAGATAAAATCATTCACTTTGCTAATAACTCATAACCCAATAACTGATATGCAGTTTTTAAATCGTACATCCTACAAGGAGAGTTTTATATAATGACAGAAACAGAAATCAAAGAAATCGTACAGAAACAGCGCAGCTATTTCTATACAGGTGCAACATTACCGGTAGAAAAAAGACTGGAAGCTTTAAAAAAATTAAAAGTCTGTATTCAGAAATACGAACCGCTTATTAACGAAGCACTGAAACGTGATCTGGGAAAAAGTAACTTTGAATCTTATATGTGCGAGGTAGGCCTTGTACTCTCAGAACTCAGCTACATGATCCGCCATACTCCATCTTACGCAAAAGAAAAAACTGTACTGACACCAATTGCACAGTTCGCATCCAGAAGTTATAAGAAGCCGTCTCCCTACGGTGTGGTTCTTGTTATGAGCCCATGGAATTATCCTTTCCTGCTCACAATTGATCCGCTGGTAGATGCCATTGCTGCCGGAAATACAGTTGTGCTGAAACCAAGTGCATACTCACCAAATACAAGCCGTGTGATCGAATCCATCATTGATGAATGTTTCGATCCACATTATGTAGCAGTAGTTAATGGCGGACGTGCAGAGAACACTTCACTGCTTAATGAACATTTTGACTACATCTTCTTCACCGGAAGCCAGCACGTAGGCCGTGAAGTGATGGCAAAAGCTTCCGCACATCTGACTCCTGTCACTCTTGAACTTGGCGGAAAAAGCCCATGCATCGTAGAGAAAAGTGCAAACCTGAAACTGGCTGCCAGACGAATCGTATTTGGAAAATATCTCAACTGTGGACAGACCTGTGTTGCACCGGATTATATCTACTGCGACAAAGAGATCAAGGATGAACTGATCCATCAGATTCAGAAACAGATCAAAAAACAGTTTGGTTCTGCACCTCTGAATAATAAAAATTATGGAAAGATCATTAATGAAAAACACTTCACCCGTATCCATAACCTGATTGATCCGAATAAAGTAGTATGCGGCGGCGACTGTAATCCAGGCACTCTGCAGATTTCACCTACTGTAATGAATAACGTTACTTTCCAGGATGCTGTCATGCAGGAAGAAATTTTCGGTCCGGTGCTTCCTGTACTGACCTATGATTCACTGGATGAAGCCATTGTGACCATTAATTCCATGGCACATCCGCTGGCATTATATATCTTTACATCCAGCAAAGAGATTGCTGAAAAAGTAACCTCTCACTGTGGTTTCGGCGGCGGCTGTGTAAACGACACCATCATCCATCTGGCTACCAGCGAAATGGGATTTGGCGGCTTTGGAGAAAGCGGTATGGGCTCCTATCATGGAAAGGATGGTTTCAATACTTTCTCTCATTACAAGAGTATTGTAGACAAAAAAACATGGCTGGATCTCCCAATGAGATACCAGCCATATAGAAAAATTTATGAAAAACTGCTTAGAAAGTTCCTGAAATAGGGAACTTTCTTTTATGCTAAAAGCTTTACCACTATTAGTCAAGCGGATATTCGCAATCCGTTTCGCTATTTGGTTAAATTTATCTTCTTAATCAAGTTAAAACGTTCTTTTGTACTTTATTAATTATACAGCATCTTTATATACTCTCTGAATGTGCATCGCCAGATATCCAATTTCCGTTTCATCCAGCTTATGTCCGATACAACTTTCCAGATTCTTACAGATATCAGCGGCAATTTCATAAGCCTGAGGATACTGATCCAGCATATATTCATTCATATCCAGGTTCAGTTTCTCTCCTGTTGACGCACGCGCTACCATATATTTCATATGGTTCATCAGACGATTATAAGACAGTGACAACACATCAATCGGCTTGCCCGTTGCTTTCTCGATCATGTCAATACACTCTCTCACTGCTCTTGCAGTCTGCATGGCAACAGATACTTTCTCATCACCGATCGCAGAATGAATATGCAGTGCCACATACCCCACCTCGTGATCATCAATCTCTATCTGAAGTCTCTCTTTCAGGATTGTTTTCAGTGTTTCCGCTACTTTAAATTCACTGTAGAAAAGCACCTTGATATCTTCAGTCAGAGGATTGCTAATCTGCTCATTTCTACGGATTCTGGCAGCTGCAAACGAAATGTGGTCTGCAAGCGGAAAGAGAATTCCCCTGTCTATAGAATCACCAAATACTCTCTGCGCCTCTGTCAGAATCGCATCTGCAATCTCCAGATATTCCGGTGCAATTCCCTTTACCAGCTCCTTCGCTGACCCGCGCTCCGTCTCCTGCGCCAGACGGTACATGGTACATTCCTGTGGTTTCTCAAAACGCTGGCTGACCTTTTTCCCAAATCCAACACCCTTGCCAAGAATCACGTATTCCTGGTTTTCGTTCATATCAATGGCTATTACGCCGTTGTTGTTTAATACTTTGCTCACTCTGTACATCTATTTATGATCCCCTCATTTTGTATTACATCTGTCATCTATCGTATCAGAATTTTTTCACTATGTAAACCCAGGCAAACAGATAAAATTATAACTAACCACTTGATAAACATTGTTCCAATTTAGTCATAAATCAATTCAATTTAGTCATTTTATCTCAAAATGACTAAATTGAATCTTCATCTTTTATATCACCAACACTAATTTCCCAATATTTTTCTCAAAAATCCCACATCCGGGCGATCAGGATTTTCAAAAAATACATCTATTTTCCCAGGTTCTGCTGAACGATCCTTGAACGCCGGAAAAATGAATCCACATTTTGGACTTCCGGCATTATAGTCATTATCTACCGAAGCTGCAACACATACCAGAAAACTGTAAACTTCTTCCGATTCCCACTGTTCACTCTGATCTGATCCTTTCTTTGGGATATCGTATATTCCGTGATAAATGTATATCCCAAATTCATGTCCATGCAAATGATTTGCCCTATTCGGTGCATCCTCTGTTCCGCAGATTCCCTCTGCAAGCTGTTCGCAGAGAGTCTGTACCAGCAGATCATCCTTTAATCCATACTGGGATAATGCCATCAGAAGCTTATGAATACTGTCATATGCCATATCTCCTGCCGGGAATTTGTAGCATTTTAACTGTTCATTAGTTTTCGAAAATGGGATTGTTTTCGCAAGATCCAGATTTACCTGCTGGTCGTGCTTTCCCATGTTTTTAAAATTCACGTTAAATGTATTATCTATATATCCATCTTCATCTATGTATGCACCTGCTGCACGCATAAAACAATTTCTGGATAATGTCATTCTGCGGGTTAATTCCAGCATGTCGTTTCTGTTGATCCTTGTACAATTTTTACTCATCAAAATGATTCCATCCTCCAAATATCCCTGGGCGGCTATAACCTTTTTTACTCATATTCAAATGCTCCTTTTCTTTATCTGGTATCTATTTGATGAATATATATTCACAATTTATTTTTTGAATTATTGAAATATATAAATCATTTATATTCATTGCCGCCCATATTTAAATAATTTCTTCACAATTCATTTTAGCTAATTCAAGTGTATCATATTTTTGTTTAAAATCCTACCTGCCATACAAATTTGTTTTATTTTCCTTCTTAAAATCAAACGTCACTTTTCTTATCCCTCCCTGTATTTTTCTATAAGTTCTGAAGCAATCTGAAATAATTTCTTCCTTATCGACTCTGGTTCCAGAACTGTAAGGAAGTTCCGTAAAGCTTTCTCTTCCATACGCCTCAATCAAATGCCACTTCATTGATGCGTCAAAAACAGCTTTTATCTTGTTCTAATTTTTCTTACACTGTTTGGTATATACATATTTTAATATATATATAATCGTCTTATACAAACATTCGTTCTGTATCTTTATAAAAGATTGTGCATTCATCCGAAATATGATATGCTAAGTAAAATCGGGAGGCGATAAAATATGAAATATAATCTTCCAGACAGAGTTTTAAGAGATATTACTCGTTTTGCCAAAATGCATTCCATCACAAAAGTTATCCTCTTCGGTTCACGGGCACGGGGTACTAATACGGAGCGAAGCGATATAGATATCGCCGCATATGGTGGAGATTTTGATTCTTTTTACTGGGACATTAAGGAAAATGTACATTCTCTTTTAATGTTCGATGTTATTGAGACGGATGCTGGAATTTCGGAAGAATTACAAAAGGAACTTGATAGGGATGGTATTGTAATTTATAAAAATCTTGAGGAACCAAAAAATAGTTGAAATGAAACCTAACTAAAAAGAACAGTCCGACGATCAAGAGAGCATCATTTAACTCTTTTGATCATCCAACTGTTCTTTTGTTTTTTGATATTTTTAGCTTAGCTTTTCTTTATCCTATATTATTCCAAAGTCTCTACCGCAAACAACGGTTCACCAGCCTTAATTTCTCCGTTTGCAAGAAGTCTGATTCTCTGATTATCTTCCGGTTCTGTATCAAGGATTGGAGAGGTAAGGGATGGGGCATTCGCAGATAAAAACTCTAAGTCGAGTTTCATCATCGGCTCGCCTTTTTTCACTTTCTGGCCTTCTGTTACCAGGATTTCGAAACCTTTTCCTTCCAGTTTTACAGTATCGATTCCCATGTGGAGAAGCATCGGAATACCGGAGTCTGTCTGGAAGCCGATAGCGTGTTTTGTGTCGAAAATGAACTCAACTTCGCCATCTGCAGGTGCATATACTGTACCTTCTGTTGGAGTTACGACTGCGCCATCGCCCATCATTTTTCCTGCAAATCCTTCGTCCGGTGCAGTAGAAAGATCTGCTGCGATTCCGTCTACCGGGCTGTAAATAATGGCTGTTTTTCTGATCTTTTCTTCTTTTACAGGTGCTGATGTCTGTGCTGCATTGTCTACATTTTCAGTTCCTGTGCTCTGATTCTGTGCTGTCACGCTGTTCTGTCCATTGGTGTTTCCTGCTGCGTTATTTCCAGTTTCTGCTACACTATTGTTCTGTGTTTCCAGTGCATCTTCCGCAAATTCATTCGGAGCAGTCTCCAGATATTCTTCCAGTTTTGCTTTGATAACAGTTACATGCGGACCATAGATAACCTGTACGCCCTGTCCTTTTTTCACGATTCCTCTGGAATCTGTCTGCTTCAGAAGTTCATCACGAACTCTGTCCGGCTCCGCAACAGTGATACGAAGTCTTGTTGCACAACAGTCAACATCTACAATATTTTTCTTACCACCAAGGCCTCTGGTGATCAGTTCACTTACCGGATCATTAGATGTTACTGCAGCTGCACCTGCTGCCTTTCCGCCTTCTTTTCTTGCATTCACATCTGCTTTTGTATAAAGCTTTGTCTCTGTATCGTCATCTTCACGTCCCGGAGTCTTGAAATCAAATTTCTTGATCATGAATGTAAAGATCACATAGTACAAAATAAAATAAATAATACCAACCGGGATGATTCTCAGCCAGCTTGTCTTTGCATTTCCCTGCAGGATACCAAACAGAAACAGATCAAGGAATCCGCCTGAGAAAGTAAGTCCTACTGCAATATTCAGGATATGTGCGATCATATAAGCCGCACCTGCCAGGATTACCTGCACTACAAACAGCGCCGGAGCTACAAACAGGAATGAGAATTCCAACGGCTCTGTAATACCTGTAAACATACATGCCAGAGCTGCGGAAAGAAGAAGTCCGCCTGCTGCTTTTTTCTTCTCAGGCTTTGCACAGCGGTACATAGCCAGTGCTGCACCCGGAAGACCGAAGATCATAAAAATAAATTCACCGGAGAAATATCTGGTTGCATCTGCACTGAAATGTGCTACATTTGCAGAATCAGCAAGCTGTGCAAAAAAGATATTCTGTCCGCCCTGTACCATCTGACCCGCAACTTCCATAGTTCCACCGACTGCTGTCTGCCAGAATGGCATATAAAATACATGATGAAGCCCAAATGGAATCAGCGCACGTTTGATAATACCAAAGATTAAAGTTCCAAAATATCCACTTCCTGTTACCAGTCCGCCCAGAGCATAAATACCATTCTGAACTACCGGCCATACAAAATACATCAGAATTCCCACAAACATATATACGATCGTAGAAATAATCGGCACAAATCTGGAACCGCCAAAGAATGACAGCGCATTCGGAAGTACGATCTTATGGAAACGGTTATGAAGCGCTGCAACGCCAAGACCTACGATAATACCGCCAAACACACCCATCTGCAAGGACTGGATTCCACATACAGAAGTAACAGTTCCCTCCAGTACATCTTTCGCGATCTGTCCATCAGCTGTAATCTCACCATTAATAAGAAGCATAGCACTGATAGCAACATTCATAACGAAATATGCGATCAATGCGGAAAGAGCTGCAACTTCTTTCTCTTTCTTTGCCATACCTATGGCAACACCCACTGCAAAGATCAACGGCAGGTTGTCAAATACTGCACTTCCGACTTTATTCATAATGATCAGAAGAGAATTAAGTAAAGTTCCGCTTCCCAGGATCTTCTGTAATCCATAAGTAGCGATGGTTGTTTCGTTTGTGAAGGAACTGCCGATACCAAGCAGCAGACCTGCAACAGGGAGAATCGCAATCGGAAGCATAAAGGATCTTCCCACACGCTGCAAAACTCCAAAGATTTTGTCTTTCATGTTTCTTTTGTCTCCTTTTCCTTAAATAGTGTAAGCATGGGAGCTTAAAACCTTCTGACAAATTATTATTCCGGAATTTCCCGCAAAAAATGCATCAAAAAAGGCACTAACCCCCATAAACATTAAAAAATAATATTTATGATCGGTTAATGCCTGCCTGTCCAGTAACACACCAAATCTGTTGTTTACTATAACTGGTTTTTGGGTGTTTGTCAATGGGATTTTTAGATTGTTGCTAAGTTTCTAAAATGAATTTTTAAATCCCACTGTCCATTTTTCTCACATTCTCAGGAATATCTTCTTTTATTTTCTCTTCAGAGGACGCTTTATTTTCCACAGCCTGTCAAAATTACAGCTATTCCAAATACTATTAACAGTATGCTTTTTTCATTTGTATAATTCTCCACCATTGCCTCTTATTTTTTAGATATGTTATGTATATCTTTCAGTTCTGAATGTATTGTAAATTCTTCCTACATCAGTCCTGCTCTTAGTATCTATCCAATAGTCACTGTTGACAGACCGCTACAATTAAAAAATGCATATTCTCCAATCTCCTGAATACTGTCTGGAATTTCCGTTTCTACTACGTTGACACAACCACTGAATGCATATGCACCTACCGTAGTTACACCGTTTACAATCTGAATCTTCTTAATTTTCTCACGCTGTGCATTCCATGGAACTTCTGATTCTGCATTCCAGTTCTGCATTGCACCCTGGCCGAAAATCTTCAATGTTCCTTCGGAATCAAGCAACCAAAATACTGTATTTTCTTCGGCACCACAGGACTCTCCTTCAGTCGCAACATCTGTATTTTTATCCGCAGATTCTTTTTCAGAAATGGTATCTATATCTTCCTCTGTTGGTTCTTTCTTTTCTTCGGTGACGTCCGGTTCAGGCTCTTCCACTTCTCCTGTTCCAAAATTCCCTGCACTGTCTGGTGCTTCCGGTTCTTCTCCCGCCGTGATCTCTGCTGAGTTTCCTGCCAAAATCCCTGCCGGGTCTTCCGTAAACAGATTTGCTGCATCCGAAATATCCTGGCTGATGTCCACACCTTTCTCTGCACCGTGAACACTTTCCATGCCTATGCTATAGCCTCCAAGGGAAACTGCCAGCAGCAGCGCTGCCAGCCCCATTTTATTTATTTTTTTCTTCATATGATCGCCCCTATTTCTTAACTTTAACAGATTTTACTTTACTCCATGCAGAATAGATTCTGGTACTTCCTGACTTTTTATACGAAGCAAGTCTTACGTAATAGGTCTTTCCTTTAGTCAGTTTCGACAGTGTTGCTTTTATTGTGGAATTTTTACTGATGTAAACAGTTTTTACTCCTTTTTTGAAGTTCTTGTCTGTAGAGTACTGCACTGCATAGCCGCTGCATATAGTATTTTTCTTCCATGAAACAGTGATCTTCTGCTTCGCTGAGTTGGATGCTTTGGAGATTGTCACTGCTGCCGGTTTTACAGTTACGTTGAACTTCTTTGAAACAGCTTTGTAACAGGAAGTTTCTGATGCCTTCACCGTGATCACTGCTTTTCCGGAAAAGTTCTTCGCGATGGTCAGCTTTCCGGTCTTGTCCACTTTTACGGATTTATTATTGGAAGAATAAGTCAGTTTCGCTCCTCCGTAGACACGGACTGAAGTTTTTACTGTCTGTGATTTCGAGGATGCCGTTTTCGTCACATCTGATGCTTTTATGGTATTGAGTGCTTTACTGATTACGAAACGGGTAGTAATACTTCCTCCGTAAGTTCCGACTCCGGTGGCTGTAACAATGGCTGTTCCTGCTTTTACATTATTCTCATAGATTACTGTGTAGTCCACACCTTCCTGCAGGGCCTTACCGCTGTCTGTTACGGTTATCTGCGGGGTCTGGGCCTTTCCGTTATATGTCAGGTCTTTCGCACTGACTGTCATCTCACAGATTGACAGGTCTCGTCTGGCCGGTTCCCCGGTCTGTGGGTCCCACGGGCACCAGGTAATCGTTCCACCGTAATCCTGAAGCTTATCCAGAGACCAGGTCAGGTCGTTGTACGGGTAGTATGCGTTTGCAGTCACGTTCTGGAACATGTCTTTTCCAGTCTCCGGGCAGTTTCCGTAGAAATAGATGTTCCGAAGATTCTTACAGTCTGCAAATGCCTGTTCCCCGATCCCTGTTACTGTGGAACGGATGTTAACATTGGTAAGGTTTGCGCAACCTTTAAATGCATTTGGCTGTACCACTGTTACATACTCATCCAGCACTTCCCTGATGACAAAATTCTTCTGAACAGTTCCGATATAACCGCTGTTCTCAGCTGCTTCAATGGTTACTGTGGCAGTTCCAGGGTCGATGTTGTTCTCATAGGAAAGGGTATAGTCGGTACCTTCTGTCAGGATGGTTCCGTTATAAGAAACCGTTACTTCCGGTCTGATTTCACCTCCGTCGTATACGTATGTGGTCTCTGAAAGTTTGATCTCGCATTCTGTTAGTAATACAATATTTTCCTGTTTTTTTACTACATGCACTATAATTCTTTTTGTCCAACTTTCATAATATTGATTACCTTCAACAATAATATTAATTCCCACATCTCCAGCTGCAATGCCTATTATCAATCCTGTATCATCTATAGAAGCAATTTGCGTATTTTCTGATTCATAAACCACATCTCCGATCGGGTTATTGGTAATAATCTGAATCTGCTGACCTTCTATAATTGTGTCTGTATTGCAAATGATTTCAGGCTTCTGCTGTGCTTTATCTACTACAAGTTCCACTGTTTTTCGTGTTTCTTTATATTCATCTGTTTCTGCCGCAACAATAATAATATATACGGTTCCTACCCCTTTTATTGTTACGTTTCCACTATTATCCACAGATGCCACCTCTGTGTCTTCTGACCGGTATGATAAAACACCATCTCCTACAGTTCTGACCGCATCCAGATTAAATTGGGCATCATTAAATCTTTTATTAATATGTTCATTAACAGAAATACTCTGTGGCAATTTCGCTGATGTGCCGGTAATATCGGAAACTTTGAATCCCCATGCGTTGCCAGCTCCATCTGATACAAGTTTGATTTTCACTGTATCTCCGGTTACTTTTACTGTTGCACCACTTAATTCTTTTCCCGTATACTTTCCAACTTCTGTTCCATCTGCATTGTAAATATAAATATAATCAAAACCATCTTCTATTTCTGTACGTGAATCAAAAGTAACATTGAGGAAACTCTCATTTTCTATTGTATACATCCAGAAATCTGAACAATTATTTTTATAATTATGCGGACTTTCCAGTTCCTCTACATTCTTTACCACGTACGCTGTATTTTTTACTGTAACCGTGCATCTGGCAGTAACGCCGCTTCCATCTTCCGCGGTTGCCGTAATTGTAGTTGTTCCTTCTTTTACTGCCTTTACCAAACCTGTATCACTTACTGTTGCTATAGTTTCATCTTCTGATTTCCATTCTATATTTTGGTTTTCTGCATTACCTGGATATATATTAGGTACCAGTTGGTATGTTTCCAATGCATCCAGAGATAAATTTCCGCGGTTAAGAGAAATAGAAGTCACAGGCTGTACAACTTTCACTTTACATGTTGCACTTTGTTCACCAACTATCACTTTAATCGTGGCACTACCTGCTGCCCTGGCATTTATCACACCATTATCATCTACAGTAACCACATCAGTATTTGTGCTTTTCCATGTCACTTCATCTGTAAAATCTTCTGGTTCTACAGAAAGTTTCAGTGTATATTTGTTCCCATTGTTAAGCGTCAGTTCATTTTTATCTAAGGTAACTTTTGTGGTTTTTATTTCTTTCGCCACAAACTTTATTCCATTTTCTTTTGCATATGTTTCCGCATATGTTCCCGGTATACCATAGATCGTCATCTTATCAAAATAACTGAACGCTGATGAACTTATCGATGTCGTTGCTCTTGGAATTGTTATTTCTGTAAGTGCAACATCATTCTTAAATGCATTATTTCCAATAGATTCTACCCTGTATGGTAATACGATAGATGCAAGTTTGTCACAGTGTTCAAACGCTGAATCTGGAATTTTCTTAATTCCTGTACTTAGCTTGACGTCTGTTAAGGCATCACAGTCGTGAAAGACTCCCGTTCCAATTTCTGTGACTGTGTTGGAAATTACAAAATTTGTCAAAGCATCACAGTTCTCAAATGCATATTCTTCTATATACTTTAATGATTTTCCCCCTTCAATCGTTTTTAATGAAATGCATCCTTTAAACGCATGATCATTGATATTAATCACCGTATCTGGCAAAACAATCTTCTCTAACGATGTACAATTTTGGAACATGTAGGATGTTACATTTTGTGTCGTATTATTCAAAGTTACTTTTGTTAATTCTGTACAACCACTGCATAAATCGCTTCCCAATTCCTCTATTGAATCTGGAAAAACAATTTCTTTTATATTTGTACAACCCAAAAAAGCACCCTTATACACTCCATTTACACTGTCTGGAATTATAATGTTATCTATATTAGTATTTGCGAAACAGTAATTATACAGTTTTTTAATTGTGCTAGGTAATGTGACAGATTTCAAATTAGTAAAATTCTTAAAACATCTTGAACCAATCCACTCTACCCCCTCTGGAATCACAATATTAACACCTTTGTCACTTCCTATTGCATTTTCAAACAAACAATCAGGTATGCCTACTCTTCCTTTTTCAAATGTTATTTCCTCCAAAGATTTACAGTTATCAAATGGGCATTGATAATTTAATCCATACGTATCAACTGTAGTTAAAGTTTTTGGTACATTAATTTTTTTTAACGCTGTACAATTCCTAAATGCATAATTTCCAATAAAAGTCAAACCATTTGGTAATTCTATATTTTGAAGCGATTGACACCCCTTGAATGCAGACGCCCCTATTGAAGTGACACTGTCTGGTATATCAACATTTTCCAAAGCTATACAATCTGCAAACGAACGCTCTCTAATTTCTGTTATTGTTTCCGGTATTTTAACTGACTTTAAATTTTCACATCCTCCAAATAATGCATACGGAACCCTAGTAATTCCTTCTGCCCATTCAATATTTTTAATTCCAGAACCACTAAAAGGATATTGCCAGTTCCATCCATATGTATCAATATCTGTTAATGTCTTTGGAACTTTTACTTCTTTTAGCATAATTGTATTACGAAAAGCATAATTTCCTATTCCTTGCAAATTATCTGAAAGATGTAAATATGACAGTTTTTCACAGTATGCGAAAGCACGCTGTCCTATATTTGTCACCGTATCTGGAATATTAACCTCTTCCAAACCTGTATCAGCAAATATACATTCTGGTATAGAAGTAATCCCCTCTTCAAATTCAATTTCTTTTAAAGCATAACATCCAGAAAATGGATATCTCCAATTCCATCCATATGTGTCCACCGATTGTAAACTCGTTGGCATATTAATTTTTCTGAGATTCAAACAATCTTTAAATGCCCAATTTCCAATTGATTTAACAGATAATGGAAATTCTACTGATTCTATTGTTTTATTCTCTCTAAATGCCCCACTTCCAATCCCAACAACCGTATACCCATCAATCGTCTCCGGAATATGCAGATATGCCGCATTTCCTTTATATCCAGTGATCGTTGCATTGTTATCTTCATCGAGAGTATAAGTATACAATGGAACTTTGTTTCCGTTTGCATCATATCCATAATCTCCCAAACCTTCAGTCCAACCATTTCCCCAGTATCTGGAATTTATATTTGTATAATATTTAAAATCATTTCCTCGAGAGCATTTTGTTACTTCTTTGCCATCCTCATAATGGTGATAGGTTCTTATCGGACTGTTATCTTCCCCAAATATTTCTACATCTTTGTTGAAAGAAGCACTCAGAATACTTCCAAATTTAATACTTGCATCTGCTCCTGTTGATGCATAAAGATATGCAGCAACTGTCACACATTCTTTAGGTAATCCATCATCATAGGCTGTATGTCTGAAGACTGCTTTTCCGCCTGCTGTTGAATATACATATCCCTTGATTGGAAGTGCACTTCCTGTTATTCCCATTCGGACTTTCAGACCTGCAGACGCATTGGCTTCACATGTAAAAGAAAACGATTTTGCATTAAAGTTCTTTATTATTCTAAATCCATTGGCTTTACTATAGGAAAGTCCGGTTACTAAATATCCCGATGTTTTGCAGTTAAATGTTCCGCCAAATGAAACTTCCATAATCAGATCTATTCCTCCCACACCCGGAATTTGTGCCGGAAGGATCGGAATCTCGTCTAATCCCATGCCTTTTCCTGCATCAAAGTCACATTTACATATTACATCAGAGTCTCCACGAAGTTTAACAAAAGTTTCTCCTGTCAGACTGATCGCATAATCAATCTTGACATTTTTCATCTTTACATCCAAAGAAACTGACTGATCAACAACCTTAAGCTTACCAGAAACTTTCAGCGATGTATATTTATCAAGATTTACTGATCCTCTTGCCTTTCTCTGATTCGCTGTGTCTCCTTTTTCCTCGCTGTAATCTACTTTCAGACCATCTGCTGCCTCACCAATCCGCAGCGCACTTGCATCAACAGTTCCCTGCATATCTACATCTTTATACGCTTCATCATGCGAAAGCTCTGATACAGTTATAATATAATCGGAATTGTCTTTTTCTATTTTCTCCGCTTTATAGACACAAGGAATTCCATTTAAATGCACAGCAAAAGAATCCCCAACAGAAATTTCTTTCGGACATTCCGCAATATATACTCTTCCATCATCCAGAAGATATGTATCCGTGCCTTCCGGAATTTCAATTACTCCATTTGCCAGAGTATATTTGCTATCATAATTCTGATCCACATCTGTAGAATTCCAGATAGTCTTTGCATCCGCAAGCATATGTGTCACTTCTTCAGAAGTAACCTTATTCTGTGGACAGAATTTTCCCCCAATCAGCGTAAACCATCCATGATTGACTGCTATCTGTGCAGAATCCTTATCTGTAACATCTGCCGAATCTGAAAATGTATAGGTTGTATCCTGTTTTTCCATCTGATATCCCAGACAGAAGTTTAACGTAGATGCGGCAAATTCTCTTGTAGTTGGATCATTCGGGTATATTGGATCCCCGGCTTCTACATCCACTACTCCAAATTGAACTGCCACCAAAATCTTCTGATAATATTCTGATGACGATTCCAGATCACTGAAATAATTATCCGGATAATTATCATCTTCAACCTTCATCTCAAATGTATCAACCAGATCTGACAGCCACTCTTCTCTTGTAACTACATCTGTCTCTTCGCTCTTCGCATTTGCTGATACAATACCAGTTGTTCCACAGATTATAAATAATACAACCAGAAACAACACAATCAGACTTCTCTTTTTCTTTTGCATAATTTTCTCCTTTTTCTCCTTTCTGTTCCTATTTGACCATAATATTTAATCCCATTGTATAATAGCATCAAAGACATTTCAACCAAGTTACATAAAGAGCGTTTTTCTTGTAATAACCCGTACTTTCCAGCCTAAATAGCCTCTTTGGATATAATATTAATACGCCTTTTTAATACTTTACAACCACAAAATGCCGGAAACAAATGTTAGGTATCTCTCAATCATTTTGTTTCCGGCATTTCTCAATTTAATCTTTGCTATCAACGTTGATCACTAGCTGCACACGTTCTGTTATAATATTCTAATAACTCAAATTATCCTCTTTCATATTTTTAATACTTTCCAATTATAATTTCTGTCCAAATATTTTACTTTGTGCGGGCTTAATACATACATATAACTGGTTCCCTGTTTTATGCGAATCGTTTTAATCACTTTTTTCCCACTTCCATCAGCATTGCGCCGTATCACCTGCATGGCAGTCTGCCAGCCGGACGATTGATTACAAGCATATGCATAGTATATTTTGTTTCCAATAAAGTGAATATCGCATCCTCTTCCAAGTTTAGTTACTTTCTTTGTAGACAAATTGTAGCAACACATAGAAGATGGGGACGGATCACCTGCCAGACTTAAATATCCTATTGCATATTTACCTCTGTGGTCTGTCAGACAAATACTTTTTTCAAATTTAAATCCCTTCTTTCCTATGATATATGTATAGGTATAACAATTTCTTCCTTCGCCACCTTCTGAAAAATATATCTTTTTTCCATAGGAAAAACGGTATCTTGCAGTTTTTGAAGTTCTTGCAACTTGTCTGTAGTATCCTGAAATTTTCTGATACAAAGTAGTTCCATTATTGTAATTTGTTACTACTGTAAACGTTTTTCCATTTGTTTTAAAGGTCTGTGAATCTGCACGCACTGTATAAGGTTTAAAAGTCATAACCCCCACAGAAAATAATACAAATAACAATAAGACCTTTAATACTGATACTCTTTGCTTTTCCATATAAAGCGCCTCCTCTTATTAAGCAGATTTTACACTCCGCTTCTGCTACTCATTACCTGACTCGGTCAAGCGGATATTCGCAATCCGCTTCGCTACTTGCTTGATTTGGTTAAATAGTATCTGAGTTATTCTTATCCTAACATTCTACTTAACCCCATTCAATCAATTAGCATAATTAACCATAAAAATGTAATATTTAGCAAACTTCTTTCCTCATCACCTTCTGCCAGTAATATTTGCCGTAGACTTTCCGCTATTTTTCATGTATATTGTTCTTATAGAGACACTACAGTCATGAATTGGCTGAATATACATACATCTGGAGTAAAAATATGCTAAAAATTGCCATCTGTGAAGATAATGAAATTTTTATTGAAATTATAAAAACTAATCTTGAAACCATCTTAAATGTTCCCTATAAACTGGATTCTTTCTTTTCCGGCAGAGAATTTTTGAAGGCAATATCGGAAAATGCCTGTTCCTATGACCTCGTTTTTCTGGATATTGAACTGGAAGACAAATCCATTTCAGGAATTGATCTGGGGCAGATGATCAACAACCGAAATCCTCAGACACAGTTGATCTTTATCAGTCAGTATCTGGAGTATGCTTCCGATGTCTACGCAACAAAGCATACCTATTTTATTAACAAAAGCCGTCTTAATGATTATATGACAGATGCGCTGCATACTGCGCTAAATAATCTAGACACTGATAGGAGGCAGTATCTTATCTTTAAGGTAAAGCAGACTCAAATCAGGATCCCTGCAGATGATATTCTGTATCTTGAGCGCAATCTGCGTGAAACTTTTATCTATACCAGAAATAAATCATATACCACCAGAGATAAACTCGGCGATCTCCTTCAGCAGCTTCCCTCCTTTTTTGTATGCTGCCACAGAAGTTTTCTCGTTAATCTGCATACAGTCACCAGTCTTCATCATGCTGAGATCATACTGAATAACGGACAGCGCATTCCTGTCAGCCGTGCACATTATGATGATACAAAAAAAGCATTTTCGATGCTGATGCTCAGATAGCTTTATATTATTTACAGAAAGGCAATACCATGGTTCATATTCTTAAATACTTATTATTTTCACTTTTACCAGCATCCTTTTCCGTTTCTTTCTGCGCTGTTATTTTTTTCTCCGGTATCCTTACACCTTCCAGAAAATTTCTTTCTCACAACCGTGTGCGGATTTTTCTTTGTTTTATGATTTTTTCGGCTTTCGCCGTTGTCGTAAAATATTTTTATCAGAGTTTCGGATCCTGGGTTCTCCAGCTTGTCCTTCTGCTGTGGGTTATTCTTCTTTTTACAGATTCACTAAAAAGAAAACTTTCTGCATTTTTGATCTATATATCCATTATGATAATCTCTGAATCCATTTCCGGATCATTTATTCTGTCACTCTATGCATTGATCCACGGAGAAGCAGCTTATAACATTTATCACACGCTTTCTACCACATGGGAAATACTTCTTATGACGGTTCTGACTTTCTGTATTGCATTACTGATCATCTCAAAGGTAGTTCCCCTGTTGAAAAAATACTCTCACAGCATCCACCTGACTACCCTTGCAGAACTGGTCTTTCCTGCACAGGTTTCATCTCTTATTACGGGATTAATCCTGTATAAGGAAGATTCTCCCTGGTATGGCTGGCTAATCTTTCTGTACTGGCTCATTGAATTTCTCTGTTATTTAATTGTACTTCGAGCTTTCCGCAATATTTACAGTAGGGAAAAAAATCATAAGCTGCTTCTTCAGCAAATGGAATTTACCAGAAAACAGATGGAATTTTCACAGAAAATGGAAAAAGAATACCATTCTGTACGTAAGTGGAACCATGACATGGAAAATCATCTTTTTTCTCTGAATTATCTGATAGACACTAAAAAATATGATGAGGCAGACAAATATCTGGAATCTCTTCTTTCAGATTTTCCGCCGGAAAAGGAGAACTTATGAAAACTGGTTTTATTATTCTATTTCTGGAAATTTTCGGAGTCCAGATATGCAATTTTCTGCTTTCCATAAAATCCGAAATTGCCTATATTTTTCTGCTCATTCAATCCTGCCTGCTGTTGTTCATTTACCGACATCTCTATCTTCTGGTCAAACAGTCATTGAAAAATGCGCAACAGGAAGCAGAATTTCAGTCTCTTCAGAAACAGAAACAGCTACAGAAAGAGCAGGAACAGCTTTTTATCTCCAGACGTCAAGAAACACTGTCATTCCAACAGACTACAATTCGGAATCTTCAGACACTTCAGACTTATCTGAAGTCAGGTGAATATGATAAAATCCAGAACTATCTTCCTTCTATTACAGATAACTTTCAGAGAGAACGTTTTCATCCGATCTGTCATGACAGCCTGATCAATGCAATTCTTGCGGACAAAAGATTTCTTGCCATGCAAAAGAATATAAAAATCAGTTATGGGATTCTTCTTCCACAAAAGTCATGTATTTCTTCTTCTGAACTGAGCAGTATATTTTTTAATCTTCTGGATAATGGTCTGGAAAGCTGCAGTACCTGCGGATTTCCGAATCCGTTTATTTCTGTAACTTCACACATGTCAGCCGGATTTCTTACCATACATATGCGAAACAGTAAAGATCCGTTACAAACATTTGACCACAAAACATCCAAATCAGATATCATAAATCATGGATTCGGTTTGTCTATTATTGAAGACATCTGTACCAAAAATGAAGGCTGCTGCCAATGGATAGATAATGGCAATACCTTTGATTCAATCGTTATGCTACGTTATCAGTAAACAAAAAATAAGATCTGAACTCTGGTTTTGGGTGTTCAGACCTTATTTTTCTCATTAAAGCAAAGCTACTCATAGCATCTGACCCCCAATTTTCCAGACTGCCAGAAACTCCCTCATAATATCAGCTTATTCTGATACATGAGGGAGTTTCTAATTTCCAGTTTATTTTGCTTTATACCGGTAAACAGTCTTGACTGCTGTGCTGTCTTTGCTGGTTGTCCAGCTGCTTTCGGAGGTTGTGGTCTGTGTCTGGAGTTTTTTATTCTGGTACTGGTTCATACGGTACCAGGCCTGACCTCTGGCTCCGTGGCTTCCATATGCGCCATCGCAGGTAGTTCCGCTGGAACACCATACACGGCTGCCACTGCCATTCCAGTTCAGCAGATAATAAGTAATACTTGGATCATCTCCATCTGCACCAGAAGAAGCCACCGTTACCTGACTGGCCGCCACACTGTCAAAATGTACATAGGAGCCTGTTTGTGCGAAGTTAACATTATTTCCGGTATTCGGTCCACAGAAATGATAGTAATAATAGCCCACAAGCTGTCTGGTAGCGGATGTCTGTAACGGTCTTACAGATTCATAAACCCCGCCATCATTTACATAGCTGGAAGTTGTTTTCTGATAAGTATGCTTATACTGGATAGTATATTTATCCGAAGTAATATTCTTTGGAAGCGTATCCACATAAACCCAGTTCTTAGATTTTTCATTGATCTTAAAAGTTTTTGTTACTGTTCCGCTGTAGTTTCCTTTAAACTTCACAGCAACTTTATAAGTGCCTACATTTTTTCTTCCCCTGGAATATGATACATTATAGTTTCCGGAACCAATCGTTTTCTTATTCGCACCGATCACTGTCACCTTCGGCGTTTTTACTTTTCCATCGTATGTATAGTTTGTGACAGAAAGTTTTACTGTCTTCGGATAATAAATCGTTTTCTTTCCTGTCACCGTGCCGCAGGAGCAAAGATACTGAACATATCCATTCTTCGATGTAGTTGCTTTCTGAACCTGTTTCTTATAATTGTGTTTATGAGATTTTCCGGTGATCGTAAAAGTTTTTGTAACCTTTCCTGAATAATTGCCCTTAAACTGAACTTTTACGCTGTAAGTACCTACATATTTTCTTCCGGCAGAATAAGTAACTGTATAATTGTCTGCACTGATCACCTTATTATTACTGTCTGTTACTTTTACTGTTGGTTTCTTTACTTTTCCATCATAAGCATAACTCGTTTTGGAAAGCTGTATTTTTTTCGGATAGTATATGGTCTTCTTATTCTTCACACTTCCACAGCTACACTTCTCTTGCGTATATCCGTTGGCAGTGGTTGTTGCTTTTACTGTGACTTTCTTGTAATTATGCGTATGTGTAACAGGAGCCGCCTGTACAGTAAAATTCACAGAATCCGAAAACGTATATGCATACTGTGCATGACTTACAGATGCCACAGCTACTCTGTAATTTCCCTCCGGTAGTGTGCAGGACCAGCTTGTTCCGGTTATTCCGGACTTTACCTGGATTGCACTGGACTGTCCTTCTTTGTATACATAGACATCATAATACTTCGCATAGCTTGTTGCATTCCACGAAAACGTAGTTGTCTGATTGCTTTTTCCCGGATTAACACTCACATATGGTTTGCCTGGCACACGGATGCCGGGATAAATAAATCCAAGCAGCACTTTGTTGGTATCGTACGGACGTCTTCCGCCTACTGCATTGGTCAACGTATATCCATATGCAACTCCATGGGATGAAGTCTGATCCAGATCAGTTCTTCCGCCCTCATCTACCGTAAATTTGTTATTTCCCAGATTTGCGGTTACATAAGCAACATGTCCATAATAATCACCACTCCATACAGCAATGGAACCAGGAACCGGATCATTTCCTACCGCATATCCCTGATTGATGGCATTCTGCCACCAGTTTACCGCATTTCCCCATGCAGGCAGCGCAATTCCCTGTCTGCCATACACACACTGCCAGGCAAAATATGTGCAGGGGATTTCATATAAGCCATCTTTGTCCACATCCTGTGTTGTAGGATAGGGATTTCCCGCAGCGGTTGCCGTTAAGGCAGGAACCGAACTGAACGCTGTTACTGCGGACAATGCAAGAACCATAAATTTTTTCAAAAATTTCTTTTTCATAGCTGGTCTCCTGTTCTGTTTTTTAAGTTTTTGGGGGAAAGTGGTCAGGAACCCTTACAGGCTCCCTTCTATACTGGTTCTCTTATGTACACCACCAGATCATTCTAGCACCAACCCATATAACACTTTCCTTTATTATCCCTTCATCTTGTTTTCTAAAATTATATCATTTAGGGTATGTCTTAGCAAGATTCTTTAGATCTCTTCTATAGAACTTTCATAGCTGATTTAGTTTCTTTGTTTGTCTCTCGTAGCGTCTGACGATAATTTTTCCGAACACACTCAAAACTCGCTTCCAGAACAGTTTCATTCAGTCCATTCTCTTTATACATAAGTCCCTGTATTTTTCTTCATTTTGTAAAATTTCACTTTCATTATAAAATTCCTCTACAAATCCTTTTGATGATTTCACCAAAAGATGCCCATGTACAATATGTCCAAACTCATGTGCAATGATAAAATTCAATATATGCATATATAGCAAATGCTTATAAGAATCTTTTTTTCGTCGCTAAGTGTAAATACTTTTTCAAAATTACTCTGTCTTATAAACTCTTCTATTTCATCCCAGAACACTTTACATAATCCTACTGTTAACACAATATAGTTTCTGCCATTTTCATATACAGAAAACGCATTTGCTCTTATATCGTTCTGTATCCAAACAGAAACTTTCATTTTTTCAAAAGCATCCTTTTCTATCCAAGTCGATAGTCCATGTTTTAATTTTTGCAATATAGGATTAGTTACATCAGCTAAAGCTTCATACAGCTCCGGAATATTCTCAGTCACTTCAATTTTTATATTTCCTTTTTTTATTTTTATCATATTCATTACACCCCAATACTATAAGTACCTACACATTTTCTTCCAACAGAATAAGTATCTGTCTTTCATCGTATCTGAATCTAGAAACTTTCAATTTAACATTTTATCTGCATATTGATTTCCTGATCTGCATATACTACAATACCAGTAGATAAAGAAATAATAATTTGTCTGGCAAGGACAAAAATGAAGCTCTCGGTACCGCAAATACCGGGGGCTTCTTCTTATTTTTTTAGATATAGAGATATTTGGCAGGCGTCGCGGCTTCTGCATCTCTTCTTTCTGTCCCCAAATGCGCATGACCTCGCATTATCAGTAAACATAAAAACAAGATCTGAACTCTGGTTTTCGGTGTTCAGACCTTGTTTTTCTTATTTAATATGACAACTTTTACTCTTTGACCAGGATCCGTACCATGTTTTACCGTTTACTTTCTTATATGCACGAATTCTTACATAATAAGTCTTTTGGGAACTTAAGTTTTTAATTGTCTGCTTATTTTTTGCAGTTCCTGATATCTTTACCGTTTTACTCTTTGAAAAATTTTTGCTGGTACTGTACTGCAGCTGATATCCGGCAGCTCCTGATATTTTGCTCCATTTGACAGATGCGGATTTCTTTCCTGCTTTCAGTTCTGATATATTTCCTGGCTTTAGAATAATTTTAAATGATGCTTTTCCTGAGCAGGCTTTGTATTTTCCTTTTCCTGTTACAGTAACAGATGCATTTCCTATATTCTTATTGTTTTTGTAACTTACTGTATAGTATTTCGAAGAAACAGTTTTCCCTTTATAAGTTACGGTAACTTTAGGAGTCTGTTCTTTTCCATTATAGGTATAGGATGTTTTTGAAAGAGTAACTCCAAACTTTCCTGTAAGCACCGCTGGAGTTGGAACTGCTGTTGGCTTTGGCGTTATCGTTAGTTTCGGCGTTGTTGTCGGTGTCACTGTGGGTTTAGGCACCTCTGTCGGCTTCGGCGTTGCTGTCAGCATTGGCGTAGGTGTCGCTGTCGGCTTCGGTGTGGCCGTTGGTTTCGGCGTAGGCGTCACTGTCGGCTTCGGTGTGGTCGTCGGTTTCGGCGTAGGCGTCACTGTTGATATCGGTGTGGCCGTTGGTTTCGGCGTAGGCGTCACTGTTGGTATCGGTGTAGCCGTCGGAGTTCCAGGTACTGCCCAGGTTTTCCATGTCACTGATGATGTAGCAGGAAGCGAACTTCTTTTCCACGTACTGTTATTCTCAGGATAATACGCCGTTGTCGTTGTATTCGTAAATACATTACTATAGGAATTCTCCTCGAAGATCGGCATATCTCCCTTGAAGTAAATACTTTTCAATTTCTTGCTCATCCATCCAAAAGCCTGTTCTCCTATATAGTCCACACTTGCCGGAACTATAACAGATCCCGGATTACTCAGCATTTCAAATGCCATAATACCAATCTTCTGTGTTCCCTCCGGAATTGAATAAGATTCTGCAGCTTTTCCTCCCGGATATGCCACTAGCACTGTTTTATCTTTACTGAACAGAACACCATCTACAGAAGTAAACGATTTACTGTCCACATTTACAAATATACGCTCTAAATTATCACTGGTAAATGCCCCTTCTTCAATGGTAGTAACCGATGCCGGAATTACAATATCTGACATACCGCAGAACGCAAACGCCTGACATCCAATCTCTGTAACACTCTCGGGAATTACCGCTTCTTTTAAATTACTCAGTTCAAAAAATGCCGCACCGCCTATCCTTGTGATTCCATTTTGTATTACCACTTTTTTTACTTTAGGTTGATAATAAGAAGGCACAAAAGTTTCTCCGTATAAGTCTTCCATTTTACCAGAACCACTGATTGTGAGAATCCCCTGGGTATTTAATTTCCACCGGGCATCTGCTCCGCAGCTTCCGGATGTCAGTATTTTCGAAACACTTAACTGACTTGCCCCTGCAGATGTATTGGAAAAGCTGATTTCATCACAGGCAGAACTCACATTCTCCGTGCGATAATCATTTCCATTATAAATAGCTACGTTTACACCGGAAACAGTCTCTTCCGATCGATAAGTAATCCTGTCAGCATCACTGGTCATATTACTTTTTCCACTGGCTGACCCGGAAATCTGAAAAAGATCACAAGTCTGAAGATCTGCACTTACTGCCATGGAAAATGAATAATTTTCTCCTGCTGCCACAATTCCATCGGTATTATCCAGTGTTATTTTCGAAGCACCTTCTGTACTGACATTGTAATATTTTCCATCTATCTCCGCCGAAATCTCAAATTCATCAGTAAAACCAGAAACCTCAAAAGAATTAACCGGATCTGTTTCAATTGTAATAACAGCGTTAGTCTCACCGCTTACTTTCGAGGAGTATATCGGCAGATTGCCCGCATATGTATTTCCATCGTATGACAGAGTTTGTCCTTTTTCATTTTTCAAATAGAACTGTTTATATGCAGAAAAACTTATTTCAGCAGTATTCTGTGACGCAGACGCAGCATTGACACTTACCCTACTTTTTCCTGAATTCTTTAAAAGATTCCATGGTGCAGATGCCAGCTCATTAATTCCTATAAACTGCATGTTCTTCCACAGGGAATTTAACACCACGCCATTACTGTCTGTAAATGAAAAAGATTTAAAATCCGAAGAAATATCCATATACAGGTACTTAGAAGAAATCGTATTGCAATCATAAATTTTTATAATGTGTCCACCTGTCTGAACATTTTTTGCATATCCGCACACTACTACTGAATGACCACCTGTGTAAGATTTATTATCTATCATATAAGTATAGGTATAGGTAAAGCAGAATGGCAGACGTTCATTAGAACTCTTCTTTGCTTCAGTAACCATATTTTTCAAAAAAGAACTAAGACTTTCTCCCAGTAAAAAGTTTGTAATTCCTTCTTTATACGTACTATGGGAATATGAAAAATTATCTAAACTCTGGCAAAGCTGATAATAATTAATCGTATTCATTAACGGCGAACCTTTAAGTGGATTGTCGAAACTATAATAGTAGGTATCTCCCAACCGTTCAGACAACATCCCTTCATTCATGTAAATCATGGATAAAGCCATTCCCAGACAGGAACCGTCCCACTTTTTATGCTCTTCCTGGCGCAATCTGTTTTTGCTAATGACCGGATGTTTCGACTGCATGTTTAAAAGAAGATCCAGATAATCCGTTGAATAATCTGCAGTCCCCCAGGTGCTTGGATTATGAGCAAAACGATTCGTATCTTTTCTCAGCACAAAGTAATCTGAAATGTTATCTCTTGCAATAGGAACATTAACAGTTTTCGAAAATCCACCTTCTGATGTGAAAGTTATATCTGCACTTCCCTGTGAACCGGAAGCCGTTACTTTTAATGTTCCTGAAGCACTGGTATTATCAGAAGAAATACTATATGAAAAAGAATCCTCTGTTAAGGAACCTGTTGAATCATTATTCTTAATCGTATATTTCAGGTTTTTCATATAATTATCAAGATAATCTTTATTTGCCTTTGGAAGAGAAATCTTACATATAATCTCATCACTGTCAGGAATGCTTACCGGTGCTGTAATTTTCATTTCCGGTTCTACATAAATAGTACAGGATGCTGTTTCTCCTTCAGCAGTAGTACCTGTCAGAGTCGTTTTTCCCACATTGACTGCTTTTAATTTTATGTTTAGTGAAGCAATTACATTTCTGGTATTTTCTGCTGAGATATCATAGGTAAAACCCTTAAACTGCGCAATTTTTGTATTCTGGATCTCCCATGTGATCAAATCGAGTTCCGCTTTAACTGATTTCTCGTCTCTTACATAATAAGATCCCTTTACACTTCCCTCACTGTCCAACAAAATTCCCTGATCATCCAGATCAAAAAGTGCCTTCTGACCAAATTCATCAAAATTCTGCCTATATACCACCGTTCCAAAAATATCTGTTATTTTAAATTCCCATTGTCCGTTTGGCTCTAAAGTAGCTTCCAGGCAGGAGCCATAATAAGACTCTCTTTCTGAAACAGAAACATTGGAAAAATCGCTCATATAATTTAAGTACAACAATGTAGAAAAGTGATCTGGCGAAGTACTATGCACATCCGATATATACAAATACAGGATCTCATATCCTCTTTTCCATTTAAAATAGATCTCTTTATTATCAGAAGTGGTCGTTCCTCTGAAGAATCCTATATAATCAGATCCTGCATAATAGTCTTTTCCAATCAGACTTTCTGCAGTTATTTCCTGTTCCTGATCACTTTTCGCTGCTTGTGTTTCGTTTTCCCCATCATCGGATTCCGAAAATTCATGATCTGTTTCTTCATCTTCTGATGGCATATCCGGTTCAGAAAAAGTCTCCTCTTCAGACGGTTCTGTTATTATATCTTCTGATTCCGAAGTAAACGTATCATCACCTGTCCCATCTGTAAAATCTGCTGCAAACCCCCAAGTAGATTGAACAAGTACCAGAAATGCTAACAGTATCGTAAATATCCTTTTCATTGTGCCAGTCTCCTTCTTTTTGTTTTTATACCTATTCCAACAGTAACTCTATAAAACGCCTTTTTTCCTAACCCAACTCATCTATCTCCACCTTCTGATTCCACATCCCTTTTTCACCCAGAAGTCTATTTTTCATCACATTTCTTCCGTAAGGAGAAAACCACATTAAATTTCTTCTCTACAAGATTCTTTAGATTTCTTTTATACAACTTTTAGGGCTGATTTAGTTTCTTTATTTGTCTCTCATGGTACCTGACCCCAATCCGGACCCCAATCCGTACTTGGTTCTAACAATTAAATGGCAACTTCGAAATATCATCTGTCGACATTTCAATTTCCTCATATGCAATTGCCTCAAGTATCCCCATATCATGAGTTGATAATTTCATTAATGCGGACACAAAAAGATCTGCAACTGCATATCTTAGCTCACCTGGCATTGTTGTCTCAAAATTCATATTTCTGATAAGAAATACATCTGGGTGATACTGTTTATAATTATATTCCGGTAAAATATCAATTAATAATCGTGCAGTCTCATCATCGTCAGCTATAATTACAAATTTATCAATATGAAAAAATCTGTCATCTATATAGTAATGTTTCAAAAGTTCAAACAAAGCTTTTACAAATTTCCGCTCCACAACATTAAAAATATTAGGATATTTTTGTAAAAAAAGATCCAGATCATAACCATCTATCAACTTTTTCTCATTGTCAGTCCGGACAACAATAATACAATATTTTTCAAATACACCTTTAGGAATCAATTCACGTAACACTTGACAAATTGCCGGCAAATTCAGATCTTTTAGATCAAATATATAATATGGATGATATAATTCATATTTTTCTTTAATTATTTTATATAAATATTCGTAATCAACAACAACCAGATTATGAAAACAATTTATTTCTTTCTTTATCTCCAAAAGCTTTCCTTTATCAAAATCCCGCAGCCCATAAACTTCAAAATCATAATCAAATCGAATTCCTTTTGATTCCTGTTTTTTCTCAAATATTTCTTTCAATTGTTTATAGCTTTCGTATGGCCATTTAAAAGGTAAACCAATCTCACAGACAGCTGGTAAAGTATATTTTGAATCATCAATTTTTGTAAGTTTATCTTCTAAATCAGGACTAAAAATATATGCGTAATCTGTTTTTTCCAAATCACGGCGAATAAATCTTGAAAAGAATATATTATGTGGCTGACCGTTTATTTCCATAAATACCATTGAATTTTTGCTGTTGCAGAAAAAGACATAATAATATGGTAATTTTGTATTTAAAGATTTACTTATTCCCGAAAGAATATATTCATCCGCAAAAACTTCCGCATCCAATACCTGATTAATGTATCCACGCTGATGCCCTATTTGGGATGATGAAAAGAAACTATTATAACGATTAATCACTGAAAGCGAATTCCCGCAATTAATATTATCCTCAAACATATAAAATTCAAGATTTCTGCAAAAATGCACTTTATAGTTTAAAAACAAGCCTGTAACAATACCACCTATTCCAAGTTTGAAATATTGATTATGATAAAAATAACATTGAAGTGTTGCTGATACCAATGCCAAATAATAATTAGGATCTGTATTATTCAGCCTATCGTCCACATACATCGTATCTATTATTGTTTTCATATCTTGCGCTAATGTTTTAGTCATTTTTCCCGAACCGATATCCGCATAATCACTTTCCTGGAATTTTCCTCCGGAAAATTTATATATTCTTACATCATCTTGTCCAAATGAATAAGCCAGCAACAAACTCGTATTGATGTTTCCATCATAAGTCGCCTTAAAATCATGTAGCAAATCGGAAAATTTATATGTATCTGATAAATTCTCATAAAGCATCCTTATCGTTTCAATCATCTGCCAGGCACACGTTACATCTTCTGTTGCAAACGAAACAGCAAAATCAGACGAAATCTTGATCAACTTAAGAAGGCCTTCTTCAACATAATATCCAAAATGTGTTGTTTGTACTTCCCCCATTGAATTATAAGGGACCATGGGTTCATCTACTCTGGATGAAATAGCAGTATCTGATAACATAAAAACATTATTACCATGCTTCCATGCAATGCAATATGACATATATGTGTCTCCTCTATATTTTCTTATAATATATTTACTATTTCTGTCTCTTCTTATAGCCATCCTTCATGGAGACTCAGCTTGGAAACAGGGGGCTTCATTTTTTTATTATATTTATATATTGTAGAATTGAACCAAATCCTTTTTCTCATTAAAAAAATTGCTTTTTATTCTTTCAGTATATGTCTGTGCAGCATTCATTCCCTGCGCCTTCAAAACTTTAAGACTTTCTGTATCAACTTTATCCAATCCCGCCTGTCCTTTTAATATTTCTTCCTTGACTCTAATATAATTCTTTTCTCCCAACAAAAGTCTGCTTCCATTATCCGCATATTGACATTCTGCTAGCATAAAAGATTTTTGAATTTTAAGAGCATCTTTTAATCCCATTTTTTCTGTGCCCCTTACAGGATGAGGTTCTTCTACACTACCCACACTTAACATTCTCATTTCATTTCTATTCCATCCACACCTTGTCAAACCCTCAACAATTGCGAGCATTGATGGATTATTCGCGCCAACACCTCCATCCATATATACGCCTCTCTTCATTTTATATGGACTGAAAAAAATTGGAGCAGCTGTCGTAGCCATAAGAATGTCTACCAATAATTCATCCTTATCATATAATAAATCTTCTGCATGAGGTGTTTTAAACACTTGTACTTTTCTAGTTGTAAGATTAAACACCGGAATTAATAAACGTGTCTTACAATCTTTTACTTGCTTTTCTCCAAAAGTATTTGTCAAAGCTTTTTTCAATGGTTCACTATCATATTTCCCTCTGAAAATCTTATATTTTCTTCTCAATGGAAAAATATTCTCCGCATTTTCCATATACAGATCAGCAATATCCTTTGCCGGAATCCCAATACATAAGGCCGCTGCTATGATTGCCCCTGTTGACGTACCTGCTATAAGATCAAAATAATCACAAATACTTCCATCACACTTTTCCTCAAGCTCCGCTAAAAAAACTGCTGAAAAAATTCCCTTAATTCCTCCACCATCTATAGTCAAAATTTTTTTCATTTATTTAATCCCTATATAGTATAAAAACACTATATTCCTTCCTGATCTTTCTATGAGCCTTCTTCAAACACAACATTAAAACATTTTAAGTAATATAAATATTTTTTATAATTATATCAACATAGTATAAATCAGACAATATAATCCTATTTTAATTTTTAAATTATTTTTATTATCCGCATCGGTAACTGGCACCGTGCCGCAGGCGTAAAGATATTGATTTCCTAATCTGCATATGCTATAATGCCAGTAGGCAAAGAAATAATAATTTGTCTGGCAAGGACAAAAATGAAGCCCTCGGTACCATAAATACCGGGGGCTTCTTCTTATTTTTAGAGTAGACCAAAAACTGCCTGGCTAGTATTGCCCTACTTATCTCCGCTAACCATTTGATGATATAGTGGAAAACTATGCCAGCCGCGCAGGAGACAAGAAAAGAAATAATAATTTCTGACAAGGGACTCATCTCCTCCCGTTGCCGGGTATCAGTTGAACAGCACTGTAATTATACCGTATTCCTTGTCATTCTGAAAATACAAACAGTTCTTAAATGTTTATAAAATAATGCTTGTACCCTGAAAGATTAAGTCTCTCATGGCGTCTGACCCAAATTTCATGTCAGATACCTGTTTATAATTATTTCAGAAAACTTTTATCTCAACTTTCGTGTACCTGACCCCCATTTTGTACATATACGATAAAATTACTATTTATGAATGCCAGGCTATGATTATATCCTCAGGAAACTGCTCCTCAACAGAATCATGAAAACCCCAAATATCGGTTTTCTTCTCACTCCTCTGTGCATGACATGGTAGACTGCCCTCGGAAACCAGATTCTTAATTTTCTTGCAATCTTTCTCACCTCATTTTCTGTTATATTCTATAATATTATCATTAATGATTATAACGAAATAAAAATCTCTCAGTCATCACAGATTTTTATTTCAATATGTTTCCCAAGTGCATTAGCATATTTTTCCAGTACAATCAGTGTCGGTACCCTGCCGCCGCTTTCAAAACGAGCCAGATTTGATGGC
>OLNF01000227.1_pt1 | contig 46578 bp, 37 predicted proteins | sample 1673061 | NCBI WGS metagenome assembly OLNF01 (sample SAMEA3136751, study PRJEB25190) | human gut metagenome
TCTGCGGCCCCTGCTTCGGCGCCGGCGACGTGCCGGCCAACAACGGCCTGTCCATCCGCCACACCACCCGGAACTTCCCCAACCGCGAGGGCTCCAAGCCCGGCGACGGCCAGCTCTCCGGCGTGGTCCTGATGGACGCCCGCTCCATCGCCGCCACCGCCCGGAACCACGGCGTCCTCACCCCCGCCACCGAGGTCAGCTACGTCCAGCCCAAGCAGGGCAAGCGCAGCTTCGACACCAAGGTCTATGACCGCCGGGTCTACTTCGGCTTCGGCAAGGCAAAGCCTGAGGCCGAGCTGAAATTCGGCCCCAACATCGCCGAGTGGCCTGCCATCCCTGCCCTGGCCGACAACATGCTCATGCAGGTGGCTTCCGTCCTGCGGGACCCCGTGACCACCACCGACGAGCTGATCCCCTCCGGCGAGACCTCTTCTTACCGCTCCAACCCCATGAAGCTGGCCTCCTTCGCCCTGTCCCGCCGGGACCCCGATTACGTGCCCCGCGCCCTGGCCACCCAGGCGCTGGAGACCGCCCGTCAGTCCGGCAGCCTGACCCCCGAAGTCCAGGCCGCACTGGACAAGCTGGACCTGGCGGGCAAGGACCCCGCTTCCTTCCAGATCGGCTCCGTCATCTTCGCCAACAAGCCCGGTGATGGCTCTGCCCGTGAGCAGGCTGCTTCCTGCCAGCGTGTGCTGGGCGGCTGCGCCAACATCTGCTATGAGTTTGCCACCAAGCGCTATCGCTCCAACTGCGTCAACTGGGGCATGCTGCCCTTCACCCTGGCCGAGGGCGACGAGTTTCACGCCGTGCCCGGTGACTTCATCTATGTCCCCGATGTCAAGGCGAAAGTGATCGCCGGCGACGACACCTTCCCCGCCCTGTGCGTGGGCGAGAAGGGCGTGACTCCTATCACCCTCTATCTGAAAAACACCACCGGCGAGGAGCGCGAGCTGCTGCTCACCGGCTGCCTGATGAACCACTACGCCGCCCAGAACAAGGCTTGAGCTGCCGGAGGAGCTGATACCCATGGAAAAGATCAAAATGCAAAACCCCATCGTCGAGATCGACGGCGATGAAATGACCCGCATCCTCTGGTCCATGATCAAGGAGGAGCTGATCCTGCCCTTCGTGGAGCTGAACACGGAGTATTATGACCTGTGTCTGCCCAACCGGGACAAGACCGATGACCAGATCACCGTCCAGGCGGCCGAGGCCATCAAGGTCCACCACGTGGGCGTGAAGTGCGCCACCATCACCCCCAACCTCCAGCGGATGGAGGAGTACCACCTGAAGAAGATGTGGAAGTCCCCCAACGCCACCATCCGCGCGGCGCTGGACGGTACGGTTTTCCGCGCCCCCATCCTCATCTCCAAGGTCAAGCCGGTGGTCTCCTGCTGGAAGAAGCCCATCACCATCGCCCGTCACGCTTACGGCGACATTTACAAGGCCGTGGAGTACCGCGTCCCCGGTGCGGGCAAGGCCGAGATGATCTTCACCGATGAGAACGGCAAGGAGCTCTCCCGCCAGACCATCTTTGATTTCAAGGGCCCCGGCGTTATCCAGGGCATGCACAACCGGGATGCCTCCATCCTGTCCTTCGCCCGCTGCTGCTTCGCCTATGCGCTGGACGTGGGCCAGGACGTGTGGTTCTCCTCCAAGGACACCATCTCCAAGGACTATGACCAGACCTTCAAGATTTTGTTCCAGAAGGTCTTTGACGAGGAGTTCAAGGATAAGTTCGAGGCCGCCGGCCTGACCTATCGCTACGCCCTCATCGACGACGTGGCCGCGAAAGTCATCCGCTCTCCCGGCGGCATGATCTGGGCCTGCAAGAACTACGACGGCGACGTGATGAGCGACCTGATCGCCGCCGCCTCCGGCTCCCTGCCCATGATGACCAGCGTGCTGGTCAGCCCCGATGGGAACTTCGAGTATGAGGCCGCCCACGGCACCATTACCGACCATTACCGCCGCTACCAGAAGGGCGAGGCCATTTCCTCCAACCCCCTGGCCACCATCGCGGCCTGGGCCGGCGCCCTGAAAAAGCGAGGGGAGCTGGACGGCAACGCCGAGCTGATCCATTACGCTGACTGCCTGAACCAGGCCGGTCTGGACGTGTTTGAGGAGGGCTATCTCTCCGAGGACCTGGCCGTGCTGTGCGACCCCGCCGAGCTGAAAGAAATGCCCGAAAACGCCAAGCTGATGAAGCTCATCCGCGCCCGGCTGGAGACCCTGCTGGCCGCATGAATCTGATCGTTGCAGCCGACGCCGCCTGGGGCATCGGCAAGGACGGGGAGCAGATGGTCTACATCGCCCCGGACCTCAAGCGCTTCCGCCGCCTGACCAGCGGCCACCCGGTCCTGGTGGGGCGGAAGACCCTGGCGACGTTCCCCGGCGGCAGACCGCTGAAAAACCGGCGGAACCTCATCCTCTCCCGCGACCCTTCCTTTACCGTGGAGGGGGGAGAGGTGTTCCGCAGTCTGACGGAGGCGCTGTCCGCCGCGCCGGAGGATACCTTCGTTCTGGGCGGCGGCTCGGTCTACGCCCAGGCAGTGGATGCCTGCGACACCGCCTATGTGACCCGGATCCACACGGCCTTTCCCGGCGTGGACTGCTGGTTCCCGGACCTGGACAAGGACCCGGTCTGGCAGATCGTCGAGACAGACGGCCCCTATGTTTGGGGAGAGGTGGCGTATAGCTATCTCACTTATCGTCGCGCTGCACCAGCTGAGTGATCCCAACGTACAGCAGAAAGAGCCCGAAGAGCTTGCGCAGCAGGCGGGTGTCCAGCCCGGTGGAGATCCAGGCAGCCAGGCCAGCGGCGGCAAGCCCGGCTAAGATCGCCGGGAGAATGGCTTTCTTCTCCAAAAGCCCGTTTTTGTGGTGGGCCGGCAGGGCGGCGGCTGCCGCCGGGAGAAAGTAGAGCAGGTTGATCCCCTGGGCCTGGTGCTGGTCCAGGGCGGCGAAAGAGGTCAGGTAGATCAGCAGCAGCGACCCGCCTCCGATGCCGAAGGCTGAGAGGATGCCCGTCGCCCCGCCGGCCAGCAGGGCGATGACCCAGGCCGTCATGCGGTCAGGGCTTTCCAGGCCCCGTAAAAAATGACCAGCGCAAAGGCCCGCCGCAGCCAGACGACAGGGACCTTGGGGAAAAGCTTCCCGCCCACCAGTCCGCCCAGCAGGCCACCCAGGAGATAGGGAAGGGCGGTGAGAAGCTCTAGCTGCCCTCTGGCAAAGTAGATGACCGCCGACAGGGCGCACAAGGGCAGGATGATGGCCACAGAGCTGGCGAAGGCGCTCCGCCGTTCCAGCCCGCATTTTCCCGCCAGCAGGGGGACCAGGACCATTCCGCCCCCGCCCCCGAAAAAGCCGTTGACCAGCCCCGCCGCGCCCCCGGCCAGGGCGGCAGGGGCCCAGGCTTTCCAATCGCATATCTTCCGGTGTTGCAAAACAAACCCCCTCCTCCGCCGTAGTTTGGCAGAGGAGGGGGTGCTTTATGCTGAGATTGCAGGAATTACTGGTTGCTGGAGCTGGCGGCGATCTCTTTGCCCAGGTCGGTCAGCTCGGCGGGGTAGTTGGCTTCGACTTCGGTGTACCACTTGTCATAGTCATCGGAGCGCAGGGCGGTGGTGGCCTGATACTTCCACTGGATCTCGCCCAGGGACTCGACGTACAGGATCTGATAGCCGATGACGTTGCCGGAGCTGTCGGAGGCCTCGACGACGGCGGCGTCGCCGGGCTGGCGGCCTTCGGCGAAGAGCCAGTCGGTCAGGTTGGCGTCCAGGCTGGAGCGGTTGGCGTCCTCGTTCAGGCCGCCGTTGTCCTTGGTGGTCTCGTCAGCGCTGTTGGTCTTGGCCAGTTCACCGAAGGAATCGGCGGTGGCGTCGCCGTTCTTCCACTGGTCCAGCAGGTCGTCGGCCTTGGTCTTGGCGGCGGCCAGCTGCTCGTCGGTGGGCAGGTCGGTGCCGTTCTCGTCCTCGCTGGGGGTGGTCTCAGCCAGGACCTCGATGTTGCGGTAGGTCAGGGTCTGATAGCTGGTGTCGTCCTTCTTCCGGCCCAGGAACTGGACCACGCAGTAGCCGGTGTCGGCGACTTCGATGGAGGTGATGTCCCCGGCCTTACGGCTGCCGTCGGTCAGCCAGGACTGGTAGGTAGAGGTCAGGGCAGAGCCCAGGTCGGTCTTGTGGTTGTATTCGGGGTCGCTGTAAGACTCGGCAGAGGTCTCGTCCAGCACGTCCTGGGCGGCGGTGTTGAAGGCGGTGCCGGCCTGGACGGCGGCGAGCATGCTGTCGGCCTTGGTCTTGGCGCCGTCCATGGCGGTCTGCTTCTGCTCGTCGGTCAGGTCCACGGTGTTGCCGTCGGCGTCGGTCTCCTGCTCCGGGAAGTCGGCGTTGACGTAGCAGTAACGGTATTCATAAGAATCCAGGTCGTTCTTGTTCTCGTTGTAATACTTGTTCAGCTGCTCATCGGTGTAGGTGAAGGTCTCGCTCTTGTGGGTGGCGTACTCGTCAGCGAGAATGGCCTGGGCCAGCAGGTCCTTGAAGAGAGACTTGCTCATCTTGCTGCCGTAGATGGCGCGGAGATAGGCCTCCTCGGAGCCGGCGCCGCTCTGCACGCTGTATGTGTACAGGGCGGTCATGTTGTCCTGCACGGCCTTCTCGCCGTCGGCGGAGAGGGTGTAGCCCTCTTTGCTGGCCTCTTCACACAGGATGGCAGTGCGCTGGAGCTGGGTCAGGGCCTGGTCCAGGAAGTAGTCGGCGTAGGTGGTGCCCTCCTCCTCGTTGTAGGTCTGCTCGGCGGGGGACTTGTCGGTGTCGTAGCCCATGTCGATCCCATAGGCTTTGTACTGCTGGGCCTGGTTGATGTAGTTGTTGGCGACGGTGTTGTAGTAGTAGGTCACTTCTACGGTGGAGAACTCCTGGTCTCCCACGGTGGCGGCGGTGCCGTTTTCGGTCCCGTAGAAGAAGGTGTGCCAGATCAGAAGCGCAGCCACGGCCACGGCAATGATGATGCCGACGGTCCAATACAGCTTTGCCTTGCTGCTGTCGTTCTTGTTGGATTCGTACATGATGTTTGTTTCTTCCTCCTTACATTTGATCGGATCACAGTTTGAGCTCGAAAGATTACAGGCACACATTATACTAAAAACCCGTAGAGTTTGCAAGGGAAAATGCGGGATTCCCCGTTTTCCGTGGGGAAGATTGCTATTTACGCCGCTCTGGACTATAATAAGCCCAGAAGGCGGGGAAGATGCTTCCCCGGCACATTGGCATATTGGAGAAAAGGAAGGATCACGATGCAGAACGTTATCACTGTGGCGACCATGCGGGACAGCGACGCCCACACCATCGCGGAATACACCCCCAGCCGGGAACTGATGCACCGGGCGGCTCTGGGCGTTTACCAGGCAGCCGACTGGACCGGCAAGACCGTGGCCATTTTGACCGGCGGCGGCAACAACGGCGGCGACGGCTATGCCCTGGCGGCCATCCTGGCCGGGAAGGGGATCTCCTGCCGGCTCTACCGAGTCTCGGAGAAGTTCTCGGCGGACGGAAAATTTTACTACGACCAAGCCATCGAGGCCGGAGTCCCGGCGGATGTTTTTACCAAGGAAACGGACCTGTCCGGCTATGACATCCTGGTGGACTGCCTGCTGGGCACGGGATTCAACGGCCCGGTCCGGGGCCTGTTTTACGAGGCGATCCAGGCCATCAACCAGAGCAAAGCCTACGTCATCAGTGTGGACATCAACAGCGGCATGAACGGCGACACTGGCAAGGGCGGCCCTGTGGTCAAGTCCGACCTCACCGTCACCATCGGCTATCTCAAGGCCGGGATGCTTCTGGGCGACGCCGTGTGGAGCATCGGCAAGCTGGTGGTGGCCGACATCGGCATCCGCCTGATCCGGGACGACTACTTCCTGGCCAAGCCCGAAGAGGCCGTCTTCCCCCATAGCGACCTCTCCTTGGACGGGGACCATGTCACCCTCCTGACCCCCGGCGAGGCCGAGGACCTCTCCAAAGCCGGCCAGACCATCCCGGACGTGGCCCAGGAATTGGCCCTCCGCTCCCGCCGCCTGGTCCGCGTCCTGGGCCGCTACGCCCTGGCCACCGACGGCTATCGCACCTACTTCCTGGAGGGAGGGGAGTATCCCCAGGTGATCCAGGTCGGTTAATCCCAAATCATTCAAGACCGAGTCTACCGCGCAGCGAACGCAGGGGACTCGGCCTTTTTTTGATGAAACCAGATCAAAGTGTTTCGCCGTTGAGATAGCGGGAGAGTTCTTGCAGCAGCGCACGGTGGGTGGTCTGGATGCGCTGGAAGATCTCGCTGGCGGTGGCATCGTTGTAGATGTGGGAGGTCAGGTTCCGGTCATCCAACAGTTTCAGCCACCCGGCTTGGTCGGTCACTATGCCGTCGGCATAGGCCTGCCGCAGCGTGCTTTTGGGGCTGTTGATCTCTACATGGCCCTGGTCCAGCAGATATTCCCGCGCCGCTTTCCAGGCCAGCTCTGTGCAGAACTCGAAGCGCTGGATCACGCCGTCACGGACAACGGTGGTCGGGGTCTCGTCATAGGCGGCCAGGGCCTCCTCCAGGCGGGCCAGTGCCATCGTTAATTTTTCTCGTTTTTCCAGAGATTTTTCCATCAGGGTCACACCATCCTTTTCTACGTTTTGTAAAAACCTTTGGTCCAGCTCTGGGGTGATGTGGACAATGTCCAGCTTGAGCAGGGTTGCCAAGTCATCGGCATCGGACCAAAAAAGAGATTGATTTTGTTTTGGCATCCCGTAAACGGCTAAGTCAATGTCGCTGCGGGGTGTGTTGTCCCCGCGGGCACGGGAACCGAAGAGAACGAGTTTTTGCGCCCCGTATTTTGCGGCCAGATCAGCAAGCTGATGGTAGAGATGGGCGAGGGTCTTGTCCATAGAAGCCTCCTGCAAAGCGTCTTGGTGTCAGTTGTTTTTCTGATTATATCATACTTTGCACCTGAATGGGGTGCAATTTTTCCGGTTGCCAACCCCGTCCCTTTGCGATAGAATAAGAGCAAACCATCGAACCAGAACGAAAGAGACGGAGATACACAACTATGCTGTCTGAAGAGAAACAAACCCAATTCGCCGCCCTGCGGCGGCAGATCATTGCCGCGGAGTTTGGCCGGATGAACCCCCGCCAGCTGGAAGGCGTGCTGACCACGGAAGGGCCGCTGCTGCTGCTGGCCGGGGCCGGGAGCGGAAAGACGACGGTGCTCATCAACCGCATCGCCAACCTCCTCCGCTATGGCCGGGGAGCGGATTCCAGCGAGGTCCCGGACTATATTGAGGACGCAGATTTCAATTTTCTGGCCGACTACGCCAGCAAGAGCGACCACACCGAACAGGAGAACGCCCGCGCCCATCTGCTCTGCGCTCTGGAACCGGCGGCGCCCTGGCAGGTCATTGCCATTACGTTTACCAACAAGGCGGCCGGGGAGCTGAAGCAGCGCTTAGAGGACCGCATCGGCCCCGACGCCCAGGACGTGTGGGCGGCGACGTTCCACTCGGCCTGCGTCCGCATCCTGCGGCGGGACATTGAAAAGCTGGGCTTTCCCTCGTCCTTTACGATCTATGACACGGACGACTCCCTGCGGGTCATCAAGGAGAGCCTGAAAGCGCTGAACATGGACGACAAGTCCTTCCCGCCCCGGTCCGTCCTGGGGTATATTTCACGGGCGAAGGACGACATGCAGCTGGCGGAGGATTTCTTGGACCAGGCAAAGGCCCAGGGGGACTTCCGTTTGCAAAAAATCGGCAACGTCTACCTGGCCTATCAGAAAAAGCTGTGGGCCGCCGGGGCGCTGGACTTTGACGATATTATCTTACATACCGTCCGGCTCCTGCAAAAGTTCCCGGAGGTGCGGGAGTATTACCAGCGGAAATTTCATTATGTCCTCATTGACGAGTACCAGGATACGAACCACTTGCAATATCTCCTGGCCGCTCTGCTGGCCGGGGAACGCAAAAACATCTGCGTGGTGGGCGACGACGACCAGTCGATCTACCGCTTCCGGGGCGCCACCATTGAGAATATCCTTTCCTTTGAGAGCGAGTACAAAAACGCCCGTGTCATCCGCCTGGAGCAGAACTACCGCTCCACCGGCAACATCTTGGAGGCCGCCAATGCCGTCATCCGCAACAACCGGGGGCGCAAGGGTAAGAACCTCTGGACCGACCACGGCGAGGGGGAAAAGGTCCGCTTCTACACCGCCGGGAACGAGCGGGAGGAGGGCATGTACGTCGCCACCCAGCTCCTGAAAGCCTATGGCGAGGGGCGGCAGTGGCGGGACTGCGCGGTGCTCTACCGCATGAACGCCCTCTCCAACCAAGTGGAAATGGCCCTCAAGAGCAACAGCATCCCCTACCGCGTGGTGGGCGGCTTCCGCTTCTTCGAGCGGGCGGAGATCAAAGACATGCTGTCTTACCTCTGCGTCATCCACAACCCCAGCGACGACCTGCGCCTGCTGCGGGTGGTCAACAACCCGCCCCGCGGCATCGGGGCCAAGACCATGGAATCTGCCCGATCCCTGGCGGCCCAGACAGGGCAGCCCCTCTGGGAAGTCCTGGTCCACGCGGCGGAGATCCCGGAGCTGAAAAAAGCTGCGCCGAAGTTCCAAAAGTTCACCGACCTCATCCAGCATCTCCAGCGCCTGACCCAGGAAGTGGAGCTGCCGGAGGTCTACGAGACCCTGATCCAGGAGAGCGGCTACGCCGAGATGCTCACGGCGAAGAAAGACAACGAGAGCAAGTCTCGCTTGGAAAACATCCACGAATTGTCCTCGTCCATCAGCGGCTATCTGGAACACGCAGAGGACCCCTCCCTCGGCGGCTTCCTGGACGAAGTGGCCCTCTACACCGATCTGGACAGCGTGGAGGAAGACGACAACTGCGTGACCCTCATGACCATGCACGCCGCCAAGGGCCTGGAGTTCCCCGTGGTGTTCACCGTGGGCATGGAAGAGGGCGTCTTCCCCGGCTACCGGGCCATTGGGGAGGAGGACGAGCTGGAGGAGGAGCGCCGCCTGTGCTACGTCGCCCTGACCCGCGCGAAGGAACGCCTCTACCTCACCTGCGCCGCCCAGCGGATGCTCTTCGGCCGGACCTCGGCCAACCTGCCCTCCCGCTTTGTGAAAGAGATCCCCAACGAGCTGCTGGAAGTGGGCGGCAAAGTCCGCCGCCCCCAGCGGGACACCTTCCAGGATAACGACTGGTCCCAGGAAGAGCGCATCGCCCAGCCTGCGCACACCGGTCTCCGAGAGCAGCCCCACACCGCCCGCCGCCCCTCCGGCACCCGCGCGGCTCCGGCGGCCTATCGTCAGCCTGCACCGAAAACCACCCAGCCCCTGCTTCAGCTCCGAAAGGGCGAGATGGTCCGCCACGCGGCCTTCGGCACCGGCATGGTCCTCTCCGTCCAACCCATGGGCGGGGACGCCCTGGTGGAGGTGGCCTTCGACAACGTGGGCACAAAACGCATGATGCTGAAAGCAGCGTCGCAGTTTATGAGTAAAGTGTAACTCATTTCATAAAGACAGCACCACCTAGAGCGGTTCCATCGCTTTTGGTGGTGCTGTTCTCAACTTGAAATATCAATGCGGTTCTTGCAAAAGACGCTCTGCGTCTCTGCCGCCGTAAAAGATACGGACGATGTTTACCATGTGTTCTTCGTTGTTGACAAGGTAGTAAACGACGTATCGGTCCACTGGCAGTTTGTGCAGTCCTTTTCCATTCCATGGTTCCCACAGGACGGGGGGATAACGAGAAGGAAACGAAGAAAGGTCTGTGATGGCGTTGCGGATTCGTCGAACTTGATTTTTAGCAGTGCGTACTTCCTTGAGATGAAAGGCAATATAGGAATAGGTGTTTCTCAGATCAGAAAGAGCAGAGGGGGAATATTGAACCTGATACTTTTGGCTCATAAATCAAATTCCTTTGCCAAGATCGCATCGACCTCTTCTACAGAATACATCTTGCCGCTCTGCATAGAATCCAACCCCTTTTGCAGTTCTCGGTTCAATTCGTCATGGCTCATGCCACCGATCGCAACAGGGCGCTCCGGGGGAAGATGGAGGTCAAAGGGAAGTCCGCGCTGTAAGATGATTTGCCGGTATAACATCTGGATGGCACTGGAGGGAGTGATTCCCAACTGTGCTAGGATGTTTTCTGCATTCTCTTTCAAGTTGTTGTCGATACGTGCATAGACAGCAGAGGTGTTTGCCATGAATATCACGCTCCTTTGCTTTAGGATACATGATTTTGCAAGCAAATGCAAGTGTTTGCAGAAAGTTATGGCTTGATCTGATACCGCCAAGGAAACGCCGCTGCTTCCTCCGCGTAATCGATCCCTACCCTCGGCCCGGATAAAATATCGAAGGGCAGGGTATCCTCCGGCGGCGTGACCAGACCGACATCCTCCAGCCGGTCGCAGAGATACAGCGCATCCCCCAGCAGGGAGATGCCGTTTTGTGCTTTGGTCAGGGACAGGGCTTTGCAGAGCTTGCCAGGGCCGTTCAAAAAGTTTTTGCGCTGGTAAGGGGTCAGCTCGTCGGGGAATTTCCCATAGCGGTTTTGGGTCATTTGAGCGATGCCCGCCCGCGCCGCACCGCCGCGCAGCAAGACCGCGCAGGGCGTCCCCTCCGGCTCAGTGACGAAGTTGAGACAGTGATACATGCCGTAGATGAGATAGATGTAGGCCGTCCCCGGCGGGGCAAACAGCGTTTCGGTCCGGGCGGTGCGGCGGTAATTGTAGGCGTGGCAGGCCTTATCCATGGGGCCGACGTAAGCCTCCGTCTCGTGGATGCGGACGACCAGGGGGATGCCGTTTTGGACCCGGACAAGATATTTTCCCAAAAGGTCCTGGGCGACCTGGCAGGTGTCCCGGTCATAAAATAGTTTGGAGAGCTTCATGGTGCTGCCTCCTTCCATTCGATGGCGGTGGGCGGTGCTTCCTCCCCGCACAGGGCGGCCCGCCAGGTGGGGCCTTGGTAGGAGCGGAGAAACAGCCCGTCTGTCGGGATGTCCTCGCCCCACTGGCGCCGCAGGCCCTGGCCGGTGTATTTGCACCAGGCTTCTTTGCGCGTCCAGAGGGCGTAAAAAGCGGGCCAGTCTGCGCCGTCGGCCTGATACTGGGCATACTCTAAGGCCGTCAGTGCGTAACGGGGGAGGGAAGCGGTGCGGGGGCGGATGACCTCGATATCTACCCCCACCGGTGCGTCTCCCAGGGCACAGAGGACGAACGGTCCGCTGTGGCTCCAGTTGACGTGGAGACCCGGCAGGGTGGGGAAGTAGGGTTTGTTGTGTTCGGTCCGCCCGATCTCCGGCAGCTCCTGGATTTGAAAACTTTTTGCCAAAGCCCAGGACAGGAGCGCTTGCGGGGTCAGGCCGGTGGCACCGTAGAGTCGAAGCATGGGGATCCTCCCTTCGGAAACGCAAATTTTCGGAAAAGCCCGCGGAAAGGCTTGCCAATCTCATGGGGGTTGCAGTATAATAATCAACTGACATAGTATTATAACCGCTGGCGCGGCGCGTGTTGCTGCGCTGACCTATATAGTATAGCGGAATGGAAAAGGTGTGTAAACCCAATGGCTATTGATCGAATCCATGATTATATCGTGCCCGGCAAGCGGGCGCATCTGGTGGGCATCGGTGGTGTGTCCATGTCCCCCCTGGCTGAAGTGCTCCAGGGGGAGGGCCTCATCATCTCCGGCTCCGATATGAAAGAAAGCCCTGCCGTGGAGCATCTGCGCTCCCTGGGCATCCCCGTGACCATTGGCCACCTGCCCGAAAGCGTGGCAGGAAAGGACCTGGTCATCCGCACTGCTGCCGTCCACGACAGCAACCCGGAGATCGCCGCTGCCCACGCCGCGGGCATCCCCGTCTTCGAGCGGGCCCAGGCTTGGGGGTCTATCATGCGGCGGTATGAAAACGCCCTGTGCATCTCCGGCACCCACGGCAAGACGACCACGACCTCCATGTGCACCCACATTGCCATGGCCGCCCGCATCGACCCCACCGTGATGATCGGCGGCACCCTGCCCATTTTGGGCACCGGCCACCGGGTGGGCAAGGGCAAGACCATTATTCTGGAGTCCTGCGAGTATTGCAACTCCTTCCTGTCCTTCTATCCCACCGTCGCCGTCATCCTGAACATTGAAGCCGATCACCTGGACTTCTTCAAAGACCTGGACGACGTGGAACACTCCTTCCGGGCCTTTGCCGACCTGGTGCCCCAAAGCGGCACTGTGCTGGCCAACGGCGAGGACAAGAACACCATGGCGGCCCTGAAGGGCAAGGAGGACGTTCTGACCTTCGGCCTGCACCACGGGGATTTCCACGCGGAAAACCTCACCTGGGACCACGGCTTCCCCTCCTTTGATGTGGTGTGGAACGACGAACCCAAGGCCCATATCACCCTGCAAGTGCCCGGCGAGCATAACGTGAAAAATGCCATCGCCGCCGCCGCTGCCGCCCTGGTCCTGGGCATCCCCGGCTGGGCCATCCAGCAGGGCTTGCAGGACTTCCGGGGGGCCGGCCGCCGGTTTGAGTTCAAGGGCAAGGCCAAGGGTGCAGACATTTATGACGACTACGCGCACCACCCCGGCGAATTAAAGGCCCTGCTGGGCATGGCCTCCAACCTGGGGTACCAGCGCGTCATCTGCGCCTTCCAGCCCCATACCTACACCCGCACCAAGGCGCTCTTTGATGAGTTCGCCGAGGTGCTGAAAAAGCCGGATGTGACCTTCCTGGCGCAGATCTTTGCCGCGCGGGAGACCAACGAGGTGGGCATCTCCTCCGACGACCTGGCCGCTGCCATCCCCGGTGCCAAGGCCGCCGCCAATTTTGCCCAGCTGACGGACTGGCTCTATGACATGGCCCAGCCCGGCGACCTGATCCTGACCGTCGGGGCCGGGGACATCTACACCGTGGGCGAGGCCCTGGTCCAGCGGGACCGGGAAAACCAGACCAACGCCTGAGCAACTTCGCCGCGGAGGGGGACGCCCCTCCGCGGTTTTTCACAAAAAATGAAAAAAGACCCGCCTTGTCTCAAAAAAGCGGGTTGGAGAGACGAACGATGGAAAGAATAGAACTGCACGAGATCCCCGGCTTTTCCTTCGGCCAGGTGCAAGACGTGGCAGCCGGGACCGGCTGCACCGTCATCCTATGTCCCCAGGGAGCCGTCACCGGCGTGGACATCCGGGGCGGGTCCCCCGGCACGCGGGACACCGCTGCGCTGGACCCGCTGTGCAACCGGTCTGTGGTCCACGCCGTGGTCCTCACCGGGGGCAGCGCCTTTGGCCTGGATGCCGCCGGGGGTGTGATGAAAAAGCTGGAGGAGGAGAAGATCGGCCGGGACGTGCTGGTGACGGTGGTCCCCAACGTCTGTGCCGCCGTCCTGTTTGACCTCAAGTTCGGGGCCATGGACGTGCGCCCCGACGGGGCCATGGGCTACGCCGCCTGCGAAGCCGCCTTACAGGGCGGCCCCTTGCAAGAGGGCAACTTCGGCGCGGGCACCGGCTGCACGGTGGGAAAAATTCGCGGGGCAAAGTTCGCCATGAAGGGCGGCATCGGCTGCTGCGCCTACCGCCAGGGGGACCTGATGGTGGGGGCTGTGGTCGCCTGCAACGCCATGGGTGACGTGTGGGACCACGGCCAGATCATCGCCGGGGCCAGAAACGACGAAAACACCGGCTTTGCCAACTCCGAGGAGTGGCTCATCGCCCACGGGGAGCGGCAGCTGGATGTGTTCAGCGAGAAATTCGTGGGGCAGAATACCGTCATCGGCTGTGTTGTGACGAACGCCGCCCTGACCAAGCCCCAGACGGCGAAGCTCGCCGCCGTGGCCCAGAACGGCATCGCCCGCGCCGTCCGTCCCGCCAACGCCACCTTTGATGGGGACAGTATGTTCGCCATGGCCTGCGGCAGCGTCGCCGCCGACCCGGATGCCGTGGGCATCTTAGCCGCCCGCGCTGTCGAAGAGGCCATTTGCCGGGGCGTGAGAGCCGCCGAGAGCCTCCACGGCCGCCCGGCGATCCGAGACTTACCGTTTGGAAAGGATAAAAATTCATGAAAAAAGTCAGTGAACTGGAGTATACCCGCCTGCCCATCGAGGACTTTGGGAAAGAGGCCACGGCCATCATCGAGCAGGTGAAGAACGCCGCCTCTGCCCAAGAGGTACTGGCGGCAAGAGACAAGTGCAACGACCTGATCATCCGCTGGGAGACCGCCGAGGCCCTGTCCTATATGCGGTACAGCATCAACACCGCAGATGCGTTCTACCTGGCGGAGAAAGAGTATTACGATGAGGTCGGCCCCCAGGCCCAGAACTATCTCTTAGAGTACACCAAGGCCATGCTGGCCACTCCCTTCCGCCAGGAGCTGGAGGAGCAGGGCGAGATCATCCCCCTGGTCTTCCGGTCCTTTGAGGTGGAGCTGAAAGCCATGTCCCCGGAGATCATCGAGGATATGATCGCGGAGAATCAGGTGGTCAGCCAATACTCCCAGATGATGGCGGGCATGGAGTTCGAGTTCCGGGGCGAAAAGCTGCCGCGGCCCATGCTGATGAAATACGCCAAATCCCCCGACCGGGCCACCAGAAAAGAGGCCTACGAGGTCCTGGGCAAGACCCTGAAAGCCCACAGCGAGCAGCTGGACGGCCTGTTCGACCAGCTCGTCCACATCCGTGACCGGATGGCGAAGAAGATGGGCTACCGGAACTTCGTCGAGCTGGGCTACTACCGCATGGGCCGCCTGTGCTACGGCCCGGAGGAAGTGAAGCAGTTCCGCGAGAATGTCCGCCGGGACATTGTGCCCGTGGTGGCCCGCCTGCGGAAGGAGATCGGGGAGAAGCTGGGAGTCGAGCCCCTGATGCTCTATGACTATGACCTCATCTTCCCTCAGGGCGACCCCGCCCCCAAGGGCGGCAAGGAGGAGATCTTCGCCGCCGCCCGCGCCATGTACCACGACATGAGCGAGGAGACCGGGAAGTTCATTGACTTCATGCTGGATACGGAGGCGTTCGACGTGGACAGCCGCAAGAACAAGTGGGGCGGCGGCTACTGCACCCATTTCCCCGCCTACCACCAGCCTTTTATTCTGGCCAACTTCAACGGCACCGCCGGGGACGTGGATGTGGTCACCCACGAGGCCGGGCACGCCTTTGCCGACTATAAGACGGCCAAGAATCCGTTCGTCGTGGAGCTGGGCGTGGGCGGCATGGAGACGGCGGAGACCCACTCCATGAGCATGGAGTTCTTTGCCTGGCCCTATATGGACAAGTTCTTCGGCGAGGACGCCGGGCGGTATGAGTTCATGCACCTGCTGGATGCCCTGTCCTTCCTGCCCTACGGCACCATCGTGGACGACTTCCAGCGCCAGGTCTATGAAAACCCCGACTGGACGCCCGAAGAGCGCAAGGCCGCCTGGCGGAAGCTGGAGGCCGAGTTCCGCCCCCACATCACCTTTGACGGCATCCCCTACCTGGAAGAGGGGACCCGCTGGCAGTATCAGATGCACATCTACGAGACGCCGTTCTATTATATCGACTACTGCCTGGCCCAGACGGCAGCCCTGCAATTCCTGCTGGAGAGCCGGAAGGACTACGCGGACGCCTTCGCCCGCTACGTTCGCTTCCTCTCCCAGGGTGGAGAGAAGGTCTTTACCGACCTGCTGGAGGAGGCCGGCCTTCGCTCTCCCTTCCAGGCCGGTGCCTTGCAGGCCGTGGCCCAGGAGAGTGAGGCCCTGCTGCGGCAGCTGGAGGCCAAGCTGGACCAGCCCTGAGGGAAAATTTTTGACGGAAACAGCAAGGGAGTCGAACGGCTCCCTTGACTTTCCTGCTCTGTCGTGCTAGAGTAAAACATAATGCACTAAGGGTTTAAAGCTGTAAAGGATGAAGCGTCCGCTTTGGACCCGTCACAGAGAAAGGACCGTCACTATGCCCGTTATTGATTTTTTGGAACGCAACGTCAAGCTCTACGGCAACGAGACCGCCCTGGTGGAACTGAACCCTGAGATCAAAGAGACCCGCCGGATGACCTGGAAGGAATATGACCTCATCCAGCCCACCACCGACGAGCCGTATCGCCGGGAGATCACCTGGAACGTCTTTAACGAAAAGGCCAACCGCTTTGCCAACATGCTGCTCTCCCGCGGCGTGAAGAAGGGCGACAAGGTGGCCATTCTGATGTATAACTGCCTGGAGTGGCTGCCCATCTACTTCGGTATCCTCAAGACCGGGGCCTTGGCGGTGCCCTTCAACTTCCGTTACTCCGCCGAGGAGATCGAATACTGCGCCGACCTGGCGGAGGTCCAGGTCCTGGTCTTCGGGCCGGAGTTCATCGGCCGGATCGAGAGCGTGGCCGAGAAGCTGAGCAAGGGCCGCCTGCTCATCTACGTGGGCGACAACTGCCCGACCTTTGCCGAGAGCTACCGGGAGCTGTCCGCTGACTGCTCCTCTGCGCCTCCCCAGGTCCTCATCACCGACGATGACGACGGCGCCATCTACTTCTCCTCCGGCACCACCGGCTTCCCCAAAGCCATTCTACATAAGCACCGCAGCCTGACCCAGGCCGCTGAGATGGAGCAGAAGCACCATGACATCCAGCATGACGATACCTTCCTCTGCATCCCGCCCCTGTACCACACCGGCGCAAAGTTCCACTGGATGGGCAGCCTGTTCGCCGGGAGCAAGGCCGTGCTACTGAAGGGGACCTCCCCGGAGATCATTCTCAAGGCCGTTTCCGACGAGCAATGTACCATCGTCTGGCTGCTGGTGCCCTGGGCGCAGGACATTCTGGACGCTCTGGACCGGGGCGACATCAAGCTGTCCGACTACAAGCTGGACCAGTGGAAGCTGATGCACATCGGCGCCCAGCCCGTGCCCCCCTCTCTGATCCGCCGCTGGAAGGAGTATTTCCCGCACCACAAGTACGACACCAACTACGGCCTGTCCGAATCCACCGGTCCGGGCTGTGTCCACCTGGGCATGGAGAACATCCACAAGGTCGGTGCCATCGGCATCCCCGGCTACCGCTGGGAGGTCAAGGTCGTGGACGAGCAGGGCAACGCCGTGCCCCAGGGTGAGGTCGGCGAGCTGTGCGTGAAGGGCCCCGGCGTCATGACCTGCTATTACAACAACCCCGAAGCCACCGCCGAGGTCTTGAAGGACGGCTGGCTCTACACCGGCGACATGGCCATGCAGGACGCCGACGGCTTCTATTTCCTGGTGGACCGGAAGAAGGACGTGGTCGTCTCCGGCGGCGAGAACATCTACCCCGTCCAGATCGAGGACTTCCTGCGCACCAACGACAAGATCAAAGACGTGGCCGTCATTGGCCTGCCCGACAAGCGTCTGGGCGAAATTTGCGGCGCAGTCATCGAGCTCAAGCCCGGTGCCGTCTGCGACGAGGCGGAGATCAACGACTTCTGCCTGGCTCTGCCCCGGTATAAGCGCCCCCGGAAGATCATCTTTGCCGAGATCCCCCGCAACGCCACCGGCAAGATCGAAAAGCCTGTCCTGCGCAAGCGCTACGGGGCCGAGCATCTGGTGGCCCAGCAGAACCGGAGCTAAGACAACGCCATACGCCGCAAGGAGGGAAACGCCATGCCGAGAGCAAAAAAGAAAGAGCGCAGCCTGGATCTATATGAGCACATCGCCGCCCTGAACAGCGTGGAGGAATGCTGCCGGTTTTTTGACGATCTGTGCGCCGTGACCGAGCTGCGGGCCATGGAGCAGCGGTTCGACGTGGCCAGGATGCTCCACGCCGGCAAGGTCTACACCACCATCCTCAGCGAGACCGGGGCCAGCTCCGCCACGGTCAGCCGGGTCAACCGGGTCCTGAACTACGGCACCGGAGCCTTGGCCGAGGTGATGGAACGGGTGGAGCAGACCAAGGAGGGCGAGACGGCCCCCCAGGAAGACAACGAAACACGGAGGAACACATGAAAGAACTGATGCTGGGCAACAAAGCCGTTGCCCGTGGACTATACGAAGCCGGGTGCGGCGTGATCTCCAGCTACCCCGGCACCCCCAGCACGGAGATCACCGAAGAAGCCGCCAAATACCCGGAGATCTACTGCGAGTGGGCGCCCAATGAAAAGGTCGCCCTGGAGGTGGCCCACGGGGCCGCCCTGGGGGGCGTGCGCTCGGCCTGCTGCATGAAGCACGTGGGCCTGAACGTGGCGGCGGACCCGCTGTTTACCATTTCCTATCAGGGCGTCGAGTCGGGCCTCGTCATCTGCGTGGCAGACGACCCCGGCATGTTCTCGTCCCAGAACGAGCAGGACTCCCGCCACTACGCCATCTCTGCCAAGGTCCCCATGCTGGAGCCTTCGGACAGCCAGGAGGCGCTGACCTTTGCCAAGGAGGCGTTTCGCCTCTCCGAGGAATACCACACGCCCATCTTACTGCGGATGTGTACGCGGATCTCCCACTCCCAAAGCATCGTGGAGAAGGGGGCGCGGCAGGAGGTCCCCAAGCGGGAGTATGTGAAGGACCCTCTGCGGGTCATGATGACCACCAACTCCATGAAGGCGCACCATCGCGTCGAGGAACGCACCGCCGCCATGACGGAGCTGGCAGAGACCACCTTCCTCAACCGCATGGAGATGGGGGAGAATACCTCCATCGGCATCATCACCTCTTCCACCAGCTATCAATATGTCCGCGAGGTCTTTGGCGACAAAGCCTGCGTGCTGAAGCTGGGCCTGTCCTGGCCGATGCCGGTGCAGAAGATCCAGGACTTTGCCGCCCAGGTGGACAAGGTCCTGGTGGTGGAAGAACTGGAGCCCATCATTGAGAACCACTGCCGGCAGATCGGCGTGGCCGTCAGCGGCAAAGACGTCCTGCCCATGATCGACGAGCTGACCCAGGGGGTCGTCGCCCGCTGTCTCGGTCGGCCGGAGAAGGAGACCGTCACGCTGGAAGACGAAATTCCCGGCCGTCCCCCCGTCATGTGCGCCGGATGTCCCCACCGGGGCGTGTTCTACACCCTGTCGAAAAATAAGTGCATGGTTTACGGCGACATCGGCTGCTACACCTTGGGCGTTATGCCGCCCCTGAACGCCATGGACCTGAACGTCTGCATGGGGGCCTCCTGCTCTGGTCTGCACGGCTTTAATCTGGCCGGCGGCGCGGCCCACGAGAAGAACAGCGTGGCCGTGATCGGCGACTCCACCTTCATCCACTCCGGCATCACCGGCATCACGGACATCGCCTACAACCGCACCAACTCCACCGTCCTGATCCTGGACAACTCCATCACCGGCATGACCGGCCACCAGCAGAACCCCACCACCGGCAAGAACCTCCGGGGCGAACCGGCGGGGAAAGTGGATCTGGAGGCCCTGTGCAAGGCCGTGGGCTTCCGGCGGGTGCGGGTGGTGAACCCCAACCACCTGAAAGAGATGGACCAGGTCCTGAAAGAGGAGCTGGCCGCTGAGGAGCCCTCCGTCATCATCACCCGCAGTCCCTGCGTGATGCTGAAAGAGGTCCCCAAGGCTGCCCCCCTGAAGGTGGACCACGACAAGTGCAACGGCTGCGGCCTGTGTATGCGCATCGGCTGCCCGGCCCTGAGTCTGCGGGACGGGAAGGCGGAGATCGACAAGACCCAATGTATCGGCTGCCAGGTGTGCATGCAGATGTGCCACCGGGACGCCTTGACTGTTTGATTTTGAGGAGGATACGCCAAGTGGAAACTGTGAATATTATGATCGTAGGCGTGGGGGGCCAGGGCTCCCTGCTGGCCTCCAAGATGCTGGGCCACCTGCTGGTGAACGCCGGGTATGACGTGAAGGTCTCCGAGGTCCACGGCATGAGCCAGCGGGGCGGCAGTGTGGTCACCTATGTCCGGTTCGGCGACAAGGTCTATTCGCCCATCATCGACAAGGGCGAGGCCGACTTCATCGTCTCCTTCGAGCTGCTGGAGGCCGCCCGCTGGATCGAGTATCTGAAACCCACCGGCCAGATCGTCACCAACACCCAGCAGATGGAGCCTATGCCCGTCATTGCGGGCCTGGCCAAGTACCCGGAGGATCTGGTGGATAAGATGCGGGCCAAGGGCATCAAAGTGGATGCCATGGACTGCCTGGCCCTGGCCGACCAGGCCGGGTCCTCCAAGGCGGTGAACATGGTCCTCATGGGCCGCCTGTCCCATTATTTCCCCAACATCCCTGCCGAGGCCTGGCAGGCCTCTCTGGAGGCCAACGTCCCCGCCAAGGTCCTGGAGCTGAACAAGGTCGCCTTCTCCCTGGGCCAGAAGGGCTGAGAAGACCCATTCCTAAGGAACCCAAAACCGGCAGCAAGGCGCATCCTGCTGCCGGTTTTTCGCGCCCTCCACCATCTTTCCGCCAAAATCCCCGGAGGATTCGTCGATTTCCGCCCTTGACAGCGGGAAAAAGCATGGTAGAATAGAAAACAACCAAGCGATGATAACGTAATCATGGCCATGAGGAAGCCCATGCGCCAGCGGCGGCCCAAGCGAGAGGGGGAGCGGTGAAAGCCCCTCGGCCCAGCCCAGCGCAAAGCCACTTCCGAGCCGTCCGGGAGGACCGGACCGGGACATTCCCGTTACAGAATGAACTGAGATCACAGGCGTGCGTTGTCTGCCTGTGAAATTAGGGTGGTACCGCGCAGCGTGAAGCTCCGTCCCTATGGTGGGGAGGGGCTTTTTTTGTTTCCGTTTTTGCAGTCTTTTTTGTATTTTCACATCGGAGGTATGTTATGCATAAGTATTATGGATTGAATGAATTGAGAGAGATGTTCCTGACCTTCTTTGAGTCCAAGGGACACCTGCGCCTGCCCAGCTTCCCCCTGGTGCCGGAGAACGACCCCTCCCTGCTGCTCATCAACGCCGGTATGGCCCCCATGAAGCCCTGGTTCAAGGGGGAGGAGGAGCCGCCCCGCCGCCGGGTCTGCACCTGCCAGAAATGTATCCGGACGGGCGACATCGAGAACATCGGCCACACCGCCCGCCACGGCACCTATTTTGAGATGCTGGGCAACTTCTCCTTCGGCGATTACTTCAAGCACGAGGCCATTGCCTGGACCTGGGAGTTTTTGACCGACCCCAAGTGGGTGGGCCTGGAAAAGGACCGGCTGTATCCCTCCGTCTACCAGGAGGACGACGAGGCCTTCAACATCTGGCGGGACGAAGTGGGCATCCCGGAGGACCGCATCTACCGCATGGGCAAGGACGAGTCGGTATCCGACGGGGGCTTCGTCATTTGCCGAAGCGTTTTTTCGACCGTTTCCGGAGACTGCGGAATACACGAGAGAGAAGAACAGCGTGAGCAGCGCGAGAAATATAAACATCCGCAGACGTATGATGAGATCGAATATGTGAAGCGCGGCGGGAAAGCTGCTTTCGGCGATGGAGCGCACGGTGGCTCCGAATACAAGGACGACGAGAGTTGCGATTATCAGCGCCATGAATGCGACGGTGTAGAACAGCGAGCGCACAAGCTCCGAGAAGAATCCGACGTGGTCGCGTGTTCCGTAGACCCCGGCGACCCCGCGCGTAACCGCGGCAACTCCGCGGGACGAGCTCCAGAACATCGTTATTGCGGAAAACGAGAGCACCGACGCCGTGTTTTTCGAGGATATCTCGGTGTATACGGTTGAGAAAAGAGGCGAGAATTTCTCCGGCAGTATCCTTTCAAGCTCGATGAATACCGAGTCGATCGCGTCGGGAAAGACTATGCGTATGAGCGTGATGAGAAGCATGAGAAACGGGATGGTTGCGATCATCGTGAAAAACGAGGACTGCGCGGCATACAGCGTTATGTGATCGCTGTAGATCTTTTCGGAGAACATTTTTACCGCAGCTGATATGCGGCGAAGCGATATCACTTCCGTCTTTTTCCGCTTCAAAATCGAGCCTCCTTTCGTCGTACTGTATAACATTATACACGATGAGAGAGGGAAAAATCAATGAAGGAGGGAAAAATAAAATAAAAAAGGAGGATAATTTCGTGACATACTTGATTTAATACGTTCGGTTTGATATACTGTAATATCGGAGAATAACGGGAAAACGCATTCTGCGGAGAAAATGCCGCGGATATGCGTTTTCCTCAGAAGAAAGGTAAGATCGCGTCTATGGAGAAAATACGCAGACCGAGAGGAACCGCGGATATTACTGCGCCGGAAATCTCGGCGTGGAGAAAAATAGAGGATACGGCGAGGGCGGTAGCCGGGAATTTCGGCTATACGGAAATAAGAACGCCGACATTCGAGGAGCTCGGGCTGTTTTCCCGCGGCGTCGGCGAGACGACCGACGTCGTACAGAAGGAGATGTATGCCTTTGAGGACAGAGAGGGCAGAAGATTCGCGCTCCGTCCCGAGGGAACGGCGGGAGTTGTCCGCGCCGTCATCGAGAACGGCAAGTGCTCGGATACGATGCCGCTTCGCCTGTTCTACATAATAAACTGCTTCCGCTACGAGAAGCCGCAGGCGGGACGCAGCCGCGAATTCTATCAGTTCGGAACCGAGATGTTCGGCGCACCGGACGCGGCGGCGGATTTCACGGTCATATCCATGGCGGATACGTTTATAAAGAAGCTCGGCATAAAGAATACCGCGCTTCATATAAATTCGATCGGCTGCCCCGAGTGCCGACCGAAATACAGGGAGAAGCTCGTCGCATATCTCCGCGCAAACGAGTCCGAGCTTTGCGATACCTGCCGCACACGTCTCGAAGCGAATCCGCTCCGCATTCTCGACTGCAAGAACGAAAGCTGCCGCCGCGTTGCTGAGGGCGCGCCGAGAACGGTCGATAACCTTTGCGATGATTGCCGCGCGCACATGGACAAGCTTGAAAAGTGCCTGAAGAGCTCCGGCACCGAGTACAGGATTGATCCGCACATCGTCCGCGGGCTTGATTACTATACGCGGACGGTGTTCGAATTCATCGCCGAGGACATCGGCGCACAGAGCACGATATGCGGCGGCGGACGATACGACGGCCTCGTAAAGGAGCTCGGCGGTCCGGATATGCCCGCCGTGGGATTTGCGATGGGAATAAGCCGCCTCATACTCGCAATGGAGCAGAGCGGCGCGCTTGACTTCGAAGAAAACGTGCCCGAGCTTTATATCGCCTCCATGGGCGACGGCGCGCAGCTCAGGGCGATCGAGATCGTTTCCGATCTCAGAAAGAACGGAATCTGCGCCGAGTGCGACATTGTCGGACGGAGCCTCAAGGCGCAGATGAAATACGCCGACAAGATCGGCGCGCGGTATACGCTCATACTCGGCGACAGCGAGCTTGAGAGCGGACGCGCACAGCTTAAAAACATGTCGGACAGCACACAGACCGAGATCGCCCTCGGCGATGTCGCGTCTCACTTCGGCTGCAATGTTTGAGCTTATCATATTTGATATGGACGGCGTTCTCGTCGATTCCGAGGACGCCATGGCACAGATGACGGTCAGAGCGCTTGAAGAATGGGGAATACATTCCTCGCCCGATGATTTCACGCGGTTTCGCGGAATGGGAGACCGCGCATATGTCGGCGGCGTTTCGGAGATGTACGGCGTGCCGTATGACGAAAGGATGAAGGAGGAAGCGTACCGCCTCTTCTGCGAGAACGCGGGAGAGCTCGTTCACGTTATGCCGTGGACGGTTCCGCTTCTTTGCGAGCTTGAGCGCCGCCGCTTTGCCTGCGCGGTCGCATCCGCCGCCGACCGGATAAAGGTCGAATGCAACCTCGGGTGCATAGGAAAAAGAATTTCCGATTTTGCCGCGGTCGTTACCGGGGCGGATGTTGTAAATCTCAAGCCCGCTCCCGATATTTTTTTGAAGACTGCCGCCGATGCGGGAGTGCCTCCCGAAAAATGCGCGGTGTGCGAGGATTCGCTCTCGGGCATTCGTGCCGCCAAGGCGGCGGGAATGTACGCGGTCGCGGTGACAACATCGTTTCCGAGAAATGAGCTGAAGGCGGCGGGAGCCGATACGGTGACGGACGATCTCTGCGATCTGCTTTCGGTTCTCGGTCCCGGCAGACCGATCCGCGCTTAGCCGCATTGATACGCAAAACTGATTTGTAAGAGAAAGGATGCCTTAGAAAAGGCACGGTGACTTTTATGCATACAAGCTTTACCAAAGAGGACAAGAGAACTCATTACGCGCTCGAGCTGAGTGCGGCGAATATCGGAGAAAGGGTCTCGGTGCTCGGCTGGGCTCAGCGTCAGCGCGATCTCGGAAGCCTGATCTTCATAGATCTTCGCGACCGCACCGGAATCGTTCAGCTTGCCTTCGACGATTCCTGCTCCGAGGAAATCTTCAATGCCGCATTCGGCGTGCGCGCGGAATACGTTATAGCAGCGCGCGGAACGGTGCGCCGCCGCGGTGAAGGCGCGGTCAATCCGAACCTTCCCACGGGAGAGATCGAGATCGCGGTAGATGCCTTCAAGGTGCTTTCCTCCGCAGAGACCCCGCCTTTTGCGATCGTTGAGAACAGCGACGTAAAGAGCGAGCTTCGTCTGGCGCACAGATATCTCGATCTCCGCCGTCCCGATATGCAGCAGAATATCATCAAGCGCAGCATGATAACCAACATAGCGCGCAACTATTTTGCGGATCACGGCTTTATCGATATCGAGACCCCCTGCCTTATAAAGCCCACGCCCGAGGGCGCGAGAGACTATCTTGTCCCGAGCCGCCTCCACCACGGAAAGTTCTACGCTCTTCCGCAGTCTCCTCAGCTTTATAAGCAGCTTCTCATGTATTCGGGATTTGACCGCTATTTCCAGATAGCGCGCTGCTTCCGCGACGAGGATCTGCGCGCCGACCGTCAGCCGGAGTTCACGCAGATCGACCTTGAGATGTCGTTTGCCGATGAGGAGGATATCATCGCGGTAAACGAGGGCTTCATCAAGCGAATTTTCGACGAGTTCATGCATATGCCGCTTGAGATACCGTTCGCACGCATGACGTGGCACGAGGCTATGGAGCGCTACGGCTCCGACAAGCCCGATACAAGATTTGCCCTTGAGCTTATAAACATAACGGATGCCGTGCGCGATTCTTCGTTCGCCGTGTTCAAGAATGCGGTCGCCGAGGGCGGAAGCGTGCGCGCAATCAACGTGCCCGGCGGCGCATCCTTCTCACGCAAGGAGATCGATTCGCTCGTCGAATATGTCAAGACATACGGCGCGCGCGGACTTGCATGGTACAAGCATGCCGCCGACGCGGTATCGTCCTCCTTCGCTAAATTCCTCACCGAGGATGAGCTGAAGGCGATCACCGATATCACGGGCACCGGCGAGGGAGACCTTCTCCTCATCGTCGCCGCAAAGAACAAGGTCGTGTTCGATTCTCTCGGTGCACTTCGATGCGAGGTCGCCCGCCGCATGGGACTTATCGACAAGACGAAGTTCAACTTCCTGTGGATAACCGAATTCCCGCTGTTCGAGTACAGCGAGGAGGACGGAAGATATTATGCGATGCATCATCCCTTCACCATGCCCATGGAGGAGGATTACTCCCGTATCGACAGCGATCCCGGTTCGGTCCGCGCGAGAGCTTACGATATCGTGCTCAACGGAACCGAGCTCGGCGGAGGCTCTATCAGAATCCATACCACCGAGATGCAGAAGCATATGTTCAAGGTTCTCGGCATAGGTGAAGAGGAGGCTGCCGAAAAATTCGGCTTCCTTCTTGAAGCGTTCCGCTACGGCGTTCCTCCGCACGGCGGACTTGCGTTCGGCCTGGACAGACTTGTAGCGCTTCTCCTCGGACTTGAGGACATACGCGATGTCATCGCCTTCCCGAAGGTGCAGAACGCATCCGAGCTTCTCTCAAAATGCCCGGCGAAGACAGACGAAAAGTCTCTCGAGGAGCTCGGCATAAAGGTTATCGACGAAGAAGAATAAAAGCAGCGTGTTTTGTATCGCTGCTTTGGATCGCAGCGCGTGTTACGGGAGCCTCGCTGCCTCAACGTTCGGAAGAAAGGAAGCCTCCGCGTCCGGCGGAGGCAGGGATAAACAAAAATGAACACAGATGTGGTTATCGTGGGAGCGGGTCCCGCCGGAATATTCACGGCGCTCGAAATGCTGAAAAAGGGATCGAAAAAGAAAATCGTTATCGTCGAGAAGGGGCAGAGCGTCGAGAAGCGCCGCTGTCCGAAATCGCAGACGGGTCACTGCATGAACTGCAAGCCCTACTGCCATATCACCACCGGATTTTCCGGCGCGGGTGCTTTCTCCGACGGAAAGCTTTCGCTGAGCTATGAGGTCGGAGGAGAACTTCCGACTCTCATCGGTGCGGAAAAGGTTCAGGATACCATAGGATATACCGACAGGATATATCTTGAATTCGGAGCCGACGAGCACGTCGAGGGTCTGGAGAATTCCGAGTCCGTAAAGGATATTCGCAAACGTGCAATCCAGGCGGGGCTCAAGCTTGTCGATTGCCCGATCCGCCATATAGGCACCGAGAAGGCGCACGATCTCTATCTTGCGATCGAGGAATACCTTATCGCCGCAGGAGTCGAGATAATGTTCGGATATGAGTGCCGCAACATAATCCTCGACGGCGACCGATGCCTCGGAGTTTATGTGAACGACGGTCACGGCGAGATCGAGATACGCGCAAAGGATACCGTCGTTGCGACGGGACGCCGCGGCGCGGAATGGCTTGAAAAAATGTGCGCCGAGCACAATATCGCACATCAGCCCGGAACGGTCGATGTCGGTGTGCGCGTCGAAGTAAGAAACGAGGTCATAGAGCAGATAAACAAAGTGCTTTACGAATCGAAGCTCGTCGGATATCCCAAGCCGTTTAAAAACAAGGTTCGTACTTTCTGCCAGAATCCCGGCGGATTTGTAAGTCAGGAGAATTACGACAACGATCTCGCGGTCGTAAACGGACATTCCTACAAGGAGCTCAAATCCGACAATACGAATCTTGCGATTCTGTGCTCGCACAACTTCAGCCATCCGTTCAATCAGCCGATCGCCTATGCGCAGAAGGTCGGTGAACTTACGAATATGCTCGGTGCCGGACATATACTTGTTCAGCGTTACGGCGATATCCTCGACGGAAAGAGGACCTGGCCGAAGGAGCTTGCTTTCTCCAACGTGAGACCGACGCTGAAGGACGCCGTTGCCGGGGACATCACAGCGGCGATGCCTTACCGCGCAATGATAAACATAATCAACTTTATCCAGGCGGTCGATCATGTCGTGCCCGGATTCGCATCGACGGAGACGCTGCTCTACTCACCCGAACTCAAATTCTACAGCAACCGCGTCAAAATGGACGAGGACTTCAATACGAACGTGAAGGGACTTTACTGCCTCGGCGATTCCTCCGGATGGACGCGCGGACTCATGATGGCATCCGTTATGGGAGTTCTCATGGGACGTTCCCTCGCGCTCCGCGCAGACTGATAAAGAGCAGCGAAAAATCCGCGCTCTGCGTGTTTGCGCAGTTCTGTATTAAAATTATGTCCCGCAGGGTATGTGACTTCGGTCCGGTGCTTTGCGGGATTACTTTATTCTCATGTGCCGATGCGCTTTTGCGTATATCGGTGAATTTTTTTGAAAAAATATATTCGGAGGGACGAAAAATGTACAAGATAGCTTTTTTTGATACAAAGCCTTACGACAAAGAATGGTTTGACAAATACACGGGGGACGACCTCGACATCACCTATTTTGAGACGAAGCTTCTGCCGCGTTCGGCGGAGCTCAGCGCGGGCTTCGACGCAGTATGCGCTTTCGTGAACGACGACATAACGGAGAGCGTTGTAAATACGCTCTGCAAGAACGGCGTGCGCCTGATTGCAATGCGTTCCGCCGGATATTCGAACGTCGATTTCAGGGCGGCGGACGGGAAGATAACCGTCGTGCGTGTTCCCGCATATTCGCCTCATGCGGTCGCCGAGCACGCGGCGGCGCTTCTGCTTGCCGTCAACCGGAAGATCCCGCGCGCATATTACAGAACGAGAGACTTCAATTTCAGCCTTATCGGGCTGACCGGACTTGACCTTTACGGAAAGTGCGCCGGGATCATCGGCACCGGAAAGATCGGGCGCGCGTTCATCGACATATGCCGCGGCTTCGGCATGAAAACGGTAGCGTATGATCTCTTTCCCGCCGAAGGCTCGGATATAGATTACAGATCGATTGACGAGCTTCTTTCCGTGTCCGACGTGATATCTCTTCACTGTCCGCTGACCCCGGAGACGCATCATCTTCTCGATGCCGCCGCATTCGGAAAAATGAAGGACGGCGTATTTATCGTCAACACCTCGCGCGGCGCGCTGATAGATTCGGAGGCACTGCTTTCGGCGCTGAATTCCGAGAAGGTGAGGGGCGCGGGACTTGATGTGTACGAGGAAGAGGCGGAGGTTTTCTACGAGGACAGATCGGGCACCGTCATCGGCGACGACGTGCTGTCGCTTCTCGTTTCGCATCCGAATGTGGTGATAACGTCTCATCAGGGATTCTTCACCGAGGAAGCTCTTGACTCCATCGCAAGGACGACTACCGAAAATATCCGCGACTTTTTCGCGGGACGGGAGCTCGAAAACGAGGTGTGCTTCCGCTGCGGCAAGGTCTCGGAGAAGTGCAACTGAAAATAAAGATCGGAGGCAGCGCGATGTGCGTACTGCCTCCGTTTTTCTTTATTCCCCGCGTATCTCGCGCAGAAGCGCGATCTCGCGTGCGTATCCTTCAATATCGTTCGGCGTTTCGAGATAGAAGGGAAGAGCGGCGAGCGCCGGGTGGGTTATGATCCGCGTTATGCCCTCTATCGTAAACGTGCCTTCGCCGATCTTTTCGTGGCGGTCCTTGTGGGCGCCGACCGGATTCTTCGAATCGTTGAGATGGACCGCCTTGAGCCTGTCAAGCCCTATCACGCAGTCAAACTCCGTCAGCACCCGATCGGGATCGCCGGCAATGTCGTATCCGCCGTCGCTTATGTGGCAGGTGTCAAGGCATACCCCGACATGATCGCGGACGTTTTCGTTTACCATGGCTATGATCGAGCGTATCTCCTCAAACGTAACGCCGATTTCCGTTCCCTTGCCGCTCATCGTCTCTATGAGAACCGTTGTTGCCATATCCTCCGTGAGGAGCGTATTCAGACATTCCGCGGTCAGACGGCATCCGACCTCGCTGCCCGCCTTGACGTGAGCGCCCGGGTGAAAGTTGTAGAGAGAGCCGGGGATCGACTCGAGAAATTCAAGCTCGGATTTCATCATTGAGAGGGTGTATTCGCGTATCCGCTCATCCGCGGTCGCGGGATTGTAGATGTACGGCGCGTGAGCGAGCGGAAAGAGGATGCCGTTCTCCTTCATAAAGGCGCACAGCGCGCGGACATCTTCGGGATCGGCGGGCTTCGATACGCCCCCGCGCGGATTTTTCGTGAAATACTGAAAAGTGTTTGCGCCGATCGAAACGGCTGTCTGCCCCATTGCGGCGTATCCTCCCGACAGGGAAAGATGGCATCCGAGTATGAACATAAAACGAACCTCCGTTGAAATGATCCGCATCGTAAAATTCTGCGGCATCTTATTATAATATAAAAATCTCCGTCAATCAAGCGGATAATGAAAAAGAAACCAAAATGCGCGTACCGCATCGGCGAAAAAATTCATATGCGCGTCATTTCCCCTTGATTTTACCCTTTCCCTGTGATAAAATTAATCCATCGGATTATGTATTTATTTCGGAGGATAACATGACAAATATAGCAGTGTTGGGATTCGGTGTAGTCGGCGGCGGAATTGCCTGCGTTCTTGACGAGAACAGAGAACGGATAGAGGCGCTTGCCGGAGGTCCCGTAAATCTTAAATATATTCTCGATCTTCGTGATTTCCCGGATTCGCCTTACGGCGACCGCGTCGTTCACGATATAGATCGGATCATCAAAGATGAGAGTGTCGGCATCGTCTGCGAGGCGATGGGCGGCGTACATCCGGCGCTAGAGTTTTCGCTTGCCGCACTCAATGCGGGAAAGAGCGTCGTGACCTCAAACAAGGAGCTTGTCGCAAAGCACGGCGTCGAGCTTCTCAAGGCGGCGGAGAAAAACAATGCCGCGTATCTTTACGAGGCGGCGGTCGGCGGCGGAATTCCGGTGCTCCGCTCGATGAAAACCTCGCTTGCGTCCGACAGGATCAAGGCGGTCACGGGAATACTGAACGGAACGACAAACTATATTCTCACCAAAATGGAGAAGGACGGAGCCGATTTTGCTTCTGCTCTGCGCGAGGCGCAGGATCTCGGATACGCCGAGGCGAATCCTTCCGCCGATGTTGACGGCTTCGACGCTCAGAGAAAAATAATGATCCTTACCGCGATAGCCACGGGTAAAATGCTTTCCGAGGACAGCGTGTATACCGAGACGATGACCCGCCTCACCCCTGACGACATAAACGCCGCGCGCAGAATGGGCGGAGCTGTGAAGCTTCTCGGATGCTTCCGCGAAAAGGACGGAAAGATCGCGTCGTACGTCTGCCCGTTTATCGTCGGTCAGTCGGCTCCTCTTGCAAATATAAACGACGTCTACAACGGAGTATGGGTGGAGGGCGAGACCACCGGAGACGTAATGTTCTACGGACGCGGCGCCGGAAGATATCCGACGGCGGGCGCGATGATCTCCGATGTGTGCGCGATAATGACGGGCGCTTTTGCCGCAGAATATCCGCGCCGCTGGACAAAGGCGGACAGGGATGACACCGCCGCGTTCGAAGACCTTTCCTTCAGATACTATGTGCGCACGGAGTCCACGGACCGTGAGGCACTCTCCGACGCTTCCGAAGCGCTCTTCGGCGAATGCACGTTTTCCGATGAGTCCCCCGAGGGAACTGCGGAGATCGTGACCGGGGAGATAAGGGAAAGAGATATGCGCAATATGCTTTCATCGGGCAAGCTCGGAAAGGTTCTCTCGGTTATAAGAATTCTCTGATAAAAAGGGACTGCGCATTGTGCACAGTCCCTTAAAATCAGTACGGAAATCATTCAAAATATGTACTGTCGATCCCGGACAGCGCCGCTCCTATTACCGTGCCGAAGCGGCTCATTTCGGGAATGATGAAATTCATATCGAACAGCGAATTCAGTCCGCTGAATATGGCTTTCGCCTGCTTTACGCCGGTCATGTTTCCGGTGAGAACTATATCCCGTATCGAATGATTCCGTGCGGCAAATATGCTTACCATTCCGATCGTTTCGAAAACAAGATTTATTATTCCGAGGGCGATGTCCGATTTCGTCGCAAGGTCGGATATGTTTCCGAAATTCGATGCGGTCATGGTTTCGGTGAGTCTTCCCGCCGGCGATGAGGAGATATCGTTTATCCGGAGATCGACCCTTGAAAGATCGCCGTCCTCGGCAAGCTCGGTTATGTGCGTGACGGTGTCCATGTCGAGCAGTTTCTTCGAAAGCCCGATCAGCGTGCCGCCGCCGACGCCGGTACCGCCGAGGTGCTCCGGTTCGCGCCCGCGCTCGGAGAGAACAAGCGCGGTTCCGGTGCCCATGCTGACGGTTATCGCGCGGTCAAGCCCCGAAAGATATAAGCCGCCGAGACCGATGCAGCGGAATTCCGGCACCGTCTCGCAGGGCAGGGAATACAGCGGGCGCGAAACGTGGGAAGAACCGACCCCGGTTATCATTACCTTTTCGATATCCGAAAGCTCGAGCCCGTTCGAATCGGTGAATTTGCCGAAGGCTCCGTATATTGATGTGATCGGATCGGTGGCATGTACAAAAAGGGGCGCCATAAGCTCTCCCCTGCCGGAGGTAATGTCAAAGCCGCCGATCTTTGTCGTGCTTCCTCCTATGTCGATACCGACTACGATTTTTCTGCTCATTTGTTTTGCCTTTCTTTTCGGGGAATTCGGCGGAGAAACCGCCGATGCAGCCGCTTGCCGAAAAACGGCAAAAGCGCGGCTGAATGAATATTATGTATTAAAACCGATATGCGCGAATGTAAACGGCGCCGTGCTCGGTCTTTACGTTATGCCGAGAAAACGGAGCATACGCGCATACGGAATTTACGGGGTGAAAAAATGAATGTCACATATAAAAATCCGGGCTGTGAATATTCAATAGAGAGTATCATGCTGTTTCAAACGGAGGAGCAGTCATCTTTTTGGTCGGAGCCGCTGCTGTATTTTTATCCTCAGATAGATAAGAATGAAATCACCGGACGGGATCTTGCCGGAAGGAAAGAGTATCTTTTCGAAGTGTTCTCGGATATATACCGAAGCACAAAAGATGAATTGGACGGAAAGGTTGTTTGTTATAACGAGTATTTTTCAAAATACAGAAGTCAGATCGAGGACGCGCTGTCCGATGCGTTTGAACTTGACGCCCGTTCACTTTATAATGATCTGACGGGAAACATCACACTGAATCCGATCTGCCCCAGATTCTTGAAAGAACGGCGCTTTGACGTGTTCTGCAAGAGCAGCGAAAAAGGCGCACTCGGTATGTCGCTTCATGAGATCATCCACTATTTCTGGTTTTATGTTTGGAACGGTCATTTCGGCGACAGTTACGAAGAATACGAAATGCCTTCGTTAAAATGGATGCTGAGCGAAATGGTCGTGGAGGCTTTGATGAGCGACCGGAGACTGAGCTCCGTCAATCCGTATTTTCCGAGAGAAAACGGGGGCTGTGTGTATTCGTATTTTCAGGATATGATGATAGACAAAAACCCTATCCTGAAAACAATAGACAAACTCTATCATGATAACGGCATAACCGATTTTATGGAAGCCGCCTACGCATACTGTGCCGAACACGAACAAGCCATCAGACAGCATATCGGTGAATCGGAAAATGCTTCTTAAGCGGCACGATCAATGCGGCGCCGCAATAAAGGAATAGGACACGGTAAGTAAACGTGCAGGTTCAGCAAAATATAATACCGTCGTACGAATTAAAGAAATACGTCGGAGATTGCCGGACGGCAATCTCGGGGACACGGTAAGCAAACGTGCAGGTTCAGCAAAATATAATACCGTGTCCATTGTACCACATTTTCGCAAAAAAATCAACACACGGAGAATATATGATAACAGACAGAGAACAAATCAAAAGAACGCTTTCCGAAAAGGAGCTTTTCGTATTCGACATGGACGGAACCATCTACCTCGGTGAAAACGTATTCCGCCCCGCGGTCGATTTCATAAAAAAACTGCGTGAAAACGGGAAAAAGGTGCTCTTCTTTACGAACAATGCATCGAGAACACCCGAATTCTATATAATCCGCCTTTCGCGTATGGGCTTTGAGCCTTCGCGCGGTGAGATCATGACGTCCGGAGACGTTACCGCCGAATACCTTTCGCACGAGTGCTCCGACAAAAAGGTTTACGTCATGGGAACGCCGGAGCTTGTCCGATCCTTCCGCAAGCACGGGATAAACGTGATTTGCGGAGATGACGGCGAGATCGTTCCGGGCACTCATGCCGATATCGTCGTTACAAGCTTTGATACGACACTGACGTACAATAAGCTGAAATATTCGTGCGAATTCGTTTCGCTCGGCGCGCGGTACATATCGACCCATCCCGATCTGAACTGCCCGACCGAGGACGGCAGGATCCCCGACAGCGGCTCAATTGCCGCGGCTGTCACCGCATCGACCGGAGTTGTCCCCGAGTATTTCGGAAAGCCGGAGAAATCGTGCGTCGATACGATCGCCGCAAGGCTCGGCGTGGACAAAAGCAGGATAGTCATGATCGGCGACCGCCTTTACACGGATATCGCGGCGGGCAGAAATTCCGGCGTGACCTCGCTCCTTGTCCTCACCGGAGAAACCGATGCGTCGATGCTTGAATCCGCCCCCGAAGGGCAGATTCCCGATATCGCACTGCGCGACCTTTGCGAGGCTTCGGAGATAATGTTCGGCTGATGCCGTTGAGTTTGAAGCTTACCTTCCGGAGCCGATGACCCCCGCAAAAACCTCGGCAAAGCGCCGCCCGGCTTCCTTCGCGGATTCAAGCGTGTTTCCCGCCGAACCGACTTCCACGAGAAGATAGCGGCTTGCAAGCTGCTCGTTGAACGACGCGGAACGCAGATTGATGTTTCTCATCATGCCGGGATATTTCGTGTGCGCGGCGCTCTGAAGAGCAAGTGCGAACGAGAGATTTTCCTCCCAATCGGGGAAATCCGCGCCCATCTCGTCCGTGCCGCAGACCAGCATTATCTGAGCGACACCGTCCGGGCTTATCGGGGCGACAAGCGTCATATCGGATGAAAATACCGCATCCCTGTGTATGTCGAGAACATATCGCAGCGTCGGATACTGAGCCGTGTATTCGGCGACGGCGGCTGCACTGCGCGAGTATGAATCTATGTAGGATTCCCCGTCGAAAAGCTCGGTGCAGTGAAGCGTCCCGATCCCGTTTTCGCGGAGAACCTCCGCGGCGGCATCCCCTACGGCTACGGTGTTCGAAGAGGTGTCGTGCGTCCTGAACGCCGTGTCCTCGCCGTATTCCGCTGCTCCTTCGGGAGAATAGCATTCGGTGGCGTGAGTGTGTATGATCAGAACGAGAGGCTCGCCGCTACCGACCGACGATGCGGGAATTACGCATGAAGCGAGAAGTGCTTCGGTGTCGGGGGAGTATCCTGTCTGGTTGGAAAGCGCGAAAATGTTTTCGCACGACATATCCTCGGTTTTTATCGGATGCGTCGCCGAGGCAGCGCCGACTCCCGCGGGCGGCTCGGCGGGGGCTTTTTCTTCGTTTTTCGGATCGCTTTCCCGATCGTCCGTGCTGCCGTTCAGAACGAAATTGCCGTTTATCTCTTCATCGCCGTCGCCGCTTATCGCATCTCCGGGATCGCTCTTTCGGAGGATCCCCGAGATCATGTGCTCGGCGTATGCGCCGTGTACCGCCTTTTCCGCTGCAGTATAAACTATAGCGGTGTAGGACATAACGGAGAACGCGCAGAAAAAGGCGGCGAGCATCTTCGGAAAGCCTGCTCTGCTCCTGAATTTTTTCGACGGACCGATAAGACTTTTCTGACCGGATTCACTTCTTCCCGCAATTTCTGCGTTCATATATGCCTCCCCCACACGGAGTTTTCGCTTGCATAAACGTCCCGCCGCGCTCTGTGCGCATGGACGTATCTTTTGATACTAAGATATTTTCGGAGGGGGCGGAATATGCTTGAAGGCTCACAGCCCGAAGGCTTTTTCTATCGCCTCGGAAAGCATGGAGGACACCCGGTCTATTATCATGTCACATTCCTTCGGCGCAACGAAAAAATCACGACCGCCGTCGAGTACGGCGCGCACCTCGTCCGAAAATTCGCCTATTCCGGCGCGCTCAAGCGCGTCGTAGACGAGTGTCGAGGAATCCACAACCGTCGGAATGCCGATCGAGATCACCGGAACTCCGGCTGTCTTCCCGGTGATCTCCCGGCGTGAGTTTCCGATTCCGGAGCCGGGGCGTATTCCCGAATCCGAGATCTGCACGGTCGCGGCAAGCCTGTCGAGACTGCGCGCGCACAGCGCGTCGATCACGATGAGCGCATCGGGCTTTACCTCCGCGATCCCGCCTTTGATTATCGTAAGAGCCTCCATCCCGGTCTGTCCGAGCGTTCCGGGGACTATCGCCGATATGCGAGAGCAGCCGAGCGAATCGAGGATGCCTCCGCAGCCGACAGCGTGGCGCGTGACGGTCAGCTTGTCGAGAGTCTGCGGTCCGAGAGCGTCCGAGGTGATAAACCTGTTACCGAGCCCGCAGACGAGCACCGAAGAGCTTTCCGAGATCTTCTGATTTGATGCATTTTCGAAGAAATCGGTGATCTCGTCTGCAAGCGCATCGGTGAAGCGCGCGGCGCGTCTGTCATCCCAAAGCCATAGACGCCCCGGTGACATGGTGACGTACCTTCCGGCACTATTTTTGTATATTTTTTCTTCGCCGCCGGCGCGTATCGTCAGCTCGGTGCAGCGAAATCCGTATCTTTCGTATTCACGAAGCCCGCCGCGTTTCGTCTCAATGCATTCGCAGGCGAGGTCGCTTCTCGAATAAGCACAGTTTTTCTCCATGAGCTACCTCCGTATAAAACTATTATGTGCAAACTGACGAAAAATATTTTTTTCAATTGTGCATTTAGATGAATATTTGTTTTTTTACAAAATATATGATTGATTATCGGCGGAAAGCGTGGTATAATACATTAGTAAAAAATTACGCAATACTTTATCCGTATCCGGAAGGTCGAAAAGGATTTTTCCGCGAATTCCAAGGAGGACTAACCCTAAATGAAACGAATCATTAGCATGGCGCTGATATTGGCGCTTCTGTGCGGAGTTTTATCCGCCTGCTCCACGCTTGAAGACGGGGACAAGGGCGCGATAATCGATGTTTATTTTACAGATGAGCTTTACAACTTCGATCCGGCACTTTCATACACCGACGATTCGATGGTGAAAATAACGGCACTCCTTTTCGAAGGCCTTACATACCTTGACGATAATGGCAATTGGAAAAAAGCTATTATGGATAAGTATACATATACGACCGACGAGGAAAAGGGCGAGTATAAGCTTCTCATAGACCTCAAATCGACGAAGTGGAGCGACGGACGCACCGTTCAGGCGGCGGACTTCGTATATGCGTGGAAGCGCATAATCGATCCCGAGTTCCGCGGCGATGCATCGAGCCTTCTTTACGATATAAGGAACGCGCGCAAGGTGAAATTCGGCGATGCCTCCATCGACGATTTCGGCGCTTCCGCAGTCGATACATATACCCTGCAGGTTCTTTTCGAGCACGATATAGATACGGATGCTTTCTTCAAGACCGTCGCGTCTCCCGCACTGGTTCCTCAGCGTGAGGATACGGTCGCGTCAAACAGCGAGTACTGGGCAAGAAAGACATCGACCATTCTTACGAACGGTCCGTTCGCCCTCAAGCAGATCGATTACGGTCACACTCTCCGTATCGAGCGCAACTCCTACTACTTCCGCGATACCGATAAGCCCGACGCACTTGACAAGTACGTTATTCCGTGGAGAATCGTTACCCACTACGATTACGGCGATATCAACGCGCAGTTCGACGCTTATATGAACAGCAGTATTTGGTACCTTGGCACCATTCCGCTCGCACAGCGCGAGGCTGTAAAAAAGCAGGCGGTCATCTCCGATGAGCTTGCAACGCACACCTATTATTTCAACGTAAAAAACGATCTCTTCAAGGATGCCCGCGTAAGACGAGCGCTTTCGATGGCGATCGACCGTGAGCAGATCGTAAGTATCGTTACATACGCAAAGGCGGCAACCGGACTCATCCCCTACGGTGTTTCCGATGCGAACGGCAAGAAGGACTTCCGCGAGGTTGCTGATTCCGAATCAAAGCTTATCTCCACCGCGGCGGATATGGACGGCGCAAAGGCGCTTCTCCGCGAGGCGGGAGTTTCCGGCGGTTCGTTCGACCTGACCGTCAAGGACAACGAGCAGGATAAGGCTGTTGCAGAGTATGTTGCCGGCGAATGGAAGAAGCTCGGCTTCAACGTAAAGGTCAAGGCTCTCAAGGGATCGCGCATCGGCGGAAGCAACGATGCCATAAGCAATCTCTATGAAGATAAATTCAACGATGCTTATTCAAAAGGAGATTTCGACGTTATTGCAGTCGATATGAATATGCTTACGACCGATGCGTTCGGTGCACTGTCCGTTTTCGCCGATGATTTCTCCGGCGGCGGTGTTGACCTCCGTTCCGAGAATTATGACGTAAAGGGTCACATAACCGGATACTCGAACAGTGAGTACAACGACCTTATCGAACGCGCATACGCGGCAACCGATTCTTCGGAGAGAACCGCACTTCTTCATCAGGCGGAGCAGATGCTCGCCGAGGACATGCCGGTGATCCCGCTTATCTATCTCCAGGACGCATACCTCATTAATAAGAAAGTCCTTTCGGGATACAAGGACGGCTTCAACGGAACCCGTGACTTCACCCGCATGAAGATGAAGAACTACATGGCATATAAAGAGGCGATCCTCGCGGCTGAGCAGAAAGAAGCCGAGGAGACCGCAAGCGCACTCAAGTAAAAATCGATCGGCACAAAGTGGGGGTGCTGCGCATAAGGTGCAGCTCCCCCACGCTGTCTTTTTCGGAAACAAGGGAAAAGTGAGGCTGTGCGCGAACATTCTCGTCGGTGATAAAGCGGCAATAGAAATGAAAGTGAGATTTGATTTATGATAACTCCTGCGCCTTTGCAAGATCCGGATGATATAAAGGTATTTATACTCTATCTTCTCAACAGAGTGGGATATCCGCTCAAATACGATCGGGTGGCTGATATAGTCGTGCAGGACGGTATGGTCAATTTCATGGATTTCGGAACATATTTCTTTGAGCTGCTCGACGCCGGGCATATAAAGGAAATTCAAAACAAGCCAGGTGAGGATCCTGAGAACCCCAAGGGGCATCCGACATATACCGTGTCCGAAACGGGAAAGGTCATCGCGGAAGAGCTCAAGGACCGCCTTCTCGGCATCGTTCGTGAAAAGAGCTACCAAAGCGCGATAAGGTATCTCGATTTTGCCAAGCGCGGCGCTGTTCTCGATCAGAATTACCGTCCCGACGGAGACGGTTATCTGTTTCACTGCGAGATAAAGGATCGGCAGGGAGTCCAGCTTGATCTTACCGTTCGCGCGGACAACGAGTATCAGCTTAAGCAGATGAGGTATGTTTATTCCGAGCGTCCCGAGGTTGTTTTTAAGGGAATCATTGCGCTTTTGACAGGAGAAGTCAATTATTTGTTTGATAAAGACTGATATTTTTCGAAGTTTTGACAGGGCACAACAAAATTTGTGAAAAGTTTTTTAATTAACTATTGACAATTGAACAATTTGTGGTATAATATTTGCAGGACACAGTATATGGTCAGTCTGTGACTGCACGTTTACTTACTGTGTCCCCGAGTTTGGCACGGTGTGACAAACTCCAACGAGAAGGGAAATTTTACGCCTTACTTCGTAAGCCTTTGCGGCTGACGCCGTCCCGCGCTTTACGCGGTATATACGTCCGGTCGGATGTGTGCGTAAATTTATTTGCGGATTGTTTGCCGACAATCGGCAGTGCTGGAAGCGTTTCTATGGAATCAGATGTTTTCGTTACGGTGAAAAAAGTAAAGAGCGGCGACGAAAGAGCGTTTTCCGAGCTTTGCGAAAAGTATTCCGCTCTTGTGTCGGTGAGTGCCGATAAATATTGCCGTATGCTTCCGGAAAACAGCAATGCAACGCCCGAGGATTTCGAGCAGGAAGCGTATTTGGCGCTTTACAGGGCGGCTGTGACGTACGATACCGATCAGACCGATGTCACGTTCGGGCTTTATGCGAAGACCTGCATACGGAATGCGCTGATTTCTCTCCTCAGAAAATTCCGCCGCACACCGAAGCTTGTTTCGGATAAGCGGGCTCCCGCTGCGCTTTCCGATCCTCTTTCGGGGATTATTTCGGACGAAAATGCCGAAGCTCTTCTTAAAATGCTTTCAGGAGTGCTTTCGGATTATGAATATAAGATGCTGATGCTTTATGCGGACGGCAAGACGCCGCGCCGTATTGCGCAGGAGACCGGACAAAGCGCAAAATCCGTCAGCAATGCGCTTTTTCGCGCCAGAACAAAACTTAAAGAGCTGTACGAAGATCAAAAATAGTATTTTTGCGTGAAAGCGCTGAAAATATATGCCCGAATAGCTTAATCGAGAGCGTTGTTTACAAAGGTGACGGTTGGAATCCGTCGAGGGCAAAAAATTCATTTATCCATATTAAGCGAGGTAGCAAAATGTTCGAAGACAAGACCCTTAAATGCGAGGATTGCGGTCAGGATTTCATCTTTACCGCAGGTGAGCAGGAATTTTATGCCGAAAAGGGATTCCAGAACGAGCCTAAGAGATGCAAGGCTTGCCGTGACAACCGTAAGAATGCAACCAAGGCGAACCGCGAGATGTTCACTGCAACTTGCGCAAACTGCGGCAAAGAGGCAAAGGTTCCTTTCCAGCCCAACAACGACAGACCCGTATACTGCAGCGAATGCTTCGCGGCAATGAGGGAACAGCAGTAATCAGCCGTCGGTTGATTTGAATTTTTCAAAATTCCCGAAGGGGCTGTGCATTTTTGCACAGCCCCTTTGACTGTTGGGGCGGAGTCTTTTGCCTTCGATGCGGGCAAAAACGGACGAAAGTGCTTCCGATAGCGTCAAAAAGCGGAAAAAACGGTGCTGCGTGGGGATTTTTGTCTGTTTTTCGAACGAAAAGGAGGCAAAAAAGCCCGCTTCGACGATAAATATTAAAAAAAATATATACAAACGGATTTTTTTGTGCTATAATAACTAATGTGGCATAGAATGCGAACATTTATCCGAACCGCACCGAAGGATCGACGGATTTACATATCCCTTGTACATACGGGACTTCGGCATACTTTCGGTATTGCGCGATTTTTGCAGTATCGGGTTTCAAAATTCGCACAGCCCGAAGATCTTACAGGGAGATTTTATATATGTCCGAAAGCGAAAGAACCTACCGGCATCCGCATCGCAGAGGAGAGACCGAAAAGGATGCCGCGCCGGGGGCGGTGTGCGGAAGAAATGCGGTACGGGAGCTTGTGCGTTCCGGACGTGCGATAGATAAAATATTTGTGCTCCGCGGAAAGCGGGAAGGCTCCGTCCTTGCGATAATTGCGCAGGCTCGCGAGAATAAAATCCCGGTTCTCGATGCAGATTCGGCAAAGCTCGATTCTCTTTCGGGCGGGGTCAACCATCAGGGAATCGTCGCGCTTGCCGCCGAGAAGGAATATTCGGACGTGTCCGGTATTCTTGCGTTTGCCGCCGAGCGCGGAGAAGCGCCGTTTATCGTTATTGCGGACGGAATCGAGGATCCGCACAATCTCGGCGCGCTTATCAGATGCGCGGAGTGCGCCGGAGTTCACGGAATAATACTTCCGCGCAGAAGAAGCGCGGGACTTACGCCCACTGTGTCGAAAACATCGGCGGGAGCGCTTGAGCATATGCTTGTTGCGAGGGTTTCGAATCTTGCGCAGACTGTCGATGAGCTGAAAAGGGCGGGCGTGTGGGTGTACGCGGCGGAGGCAGGCGGGAAAGCCTACTATGATACGGATTTCTCCGGACCGTGCGCGGTTATTTTCGGAAGCGAAAGCCTCGGCGTGTCTCACCTTCTTATGGAAAAGTCGGATTTTCAGGTTTCGATTCCAATGTACGGTCATGTGAATTCGCTGAATGTATCAACGGCGGCATCCGTGATACTCTGCCATGCGGCGATGCAGCATCACAAAAAGTAATATCCTGCGGACATTATCGGTGATTGATATGCGGATTTTCCGCGTTTTTATACAGACTGCCCGAAAGAGGAGGAAAGGTACGGTTATTTTATGGAAGACAAAAAATTACCGCAATCCGAAACAGACGAACAGAATATAAACGGCGCGGTGCCGGATGACGATGAGTATTTCTCGCTTGAGGATGTGTCCGACGAGGTATCGGATGACGATCTCGATTTGTCGGAGCTGATACGCAAGTATATGCCCGACGAGGAGGATCCTCTCGCACCGTCATACGATGCGCCTTCCGAAGAAATTTCGGATAATGCTGAACCGGAGTATTACGGCGGCGAAGACGGCGAGAATCCGGAAGATTATCCGGAAAGCTATGATGACGTGCCTGCGGACGGCGGCGCTGATTACGACGCTCCCGATGAAGCGGATGCCGATACGATCGATTCGGCGGTATACGCGGACTATGCGGATGAGGTAGGCGCCGACGGCGATGCCGGAGAGACTGCCGAATACGAAGACGGCACCGATTCCGATTATGCCGGATATGACGACGCTTTCGATGATGCGGACGATGCAGACGGAGAATTCGTATACGATGAGCCTGCCGCCGATGAGGAGTATACATACGACGGCGGCGAGACGAACGCGGATACCGAGCAGTACGGCGAATACGGCGACGGCGAGCCTTACTATGACGAGAATGCGCCCGAGCTTGATGAGGTTGCAGATGGCGCGCTTGACACGGACGGTGAAGAGGATTCCATGTCCGATACTTCGTTGCAGGACTATGTGAATTACGAGGACGGCGATGGTGACATCGAGCTTGACGGCGATCTCGATTCCACCGATATAAATCTTATGCTGGCTTTCGGGCTTGACGACGAGCTTGAACGCACGATGGGACCCGAGGTTGCGCAGAAGCTGACGGAAGAGCTCGACGAAGAGCAGCGCGTGCGCGACGAAAAAGTCCGCAAGACCGTTGACAACGAGTATATGAACAGAACCCAGACCGCAGGCATTGCGGCGGACTACAAGAAGAAGTTCAAGGGACTCAAGCTGAAGATATTCCTTTCGGTCGTCTTGGCGGCGGTACTGTTTTTCTATGAGAATCTGCGCATATTCGGATTTGAATTCGACGGTGCGCTCAACCCGGCAGTATATCCCGTGGTTTACATAATGGTAAGCCTTCAGATACTGCTTTTCTGCGCAGCGTGCGCATACCGCGAGATTCTCGGCGGTATAGGCGAGCTGTTCACCGGAAAGATCAGCCCGCGGTCGGTAACTGCGGTGATGACGGCGGCAGCTGTCGTTTATTCTTCGATACTGTCGCATACCGTTGTCCCTCCGGAAATGCCGATCCTGTTTAACTTCGCGGTGGCGGTATCGATCATATTCACCCTTATATTCGAGTTTCTCAACACCAAGCGCGAGATATTCGCGTTCAATGTTGTTGCCTCAAAGCGCCCGAAGCACATCGTCGCAAAGCTTCCTTGCGAGGCGGAGGACGGCGGGGATATCCTGAAGTTTGAAACGGCTTCGTTCATTGACGGATACTTCACCCGAACCAAGGAGCCGACCGGCGCGTCAAAGTCCTATGCGACGGCTTCTCTTGTGATAGCGATCATTTCGGGAGTGCTGTGCGCGCTTTACACAAAGTTTTTCTCGACGGATTCCACCGTCGCTCAGATTGCCGAGAGCGCGGCTGCGGCATTTTTCATTGCCTGCCCCGTGTCGATGTTCATAACGATGAGCTATCCCTTCTTCAGAGCATCCCGCGATGCTTACGACAACGACGGCGCGATCATCGGCGAGTGCTCTCTTGAGGAGTACTCCGAGGCATCTGTCGTCACCTTTGACGATGTCGGCGTTTTCCCGTCCTATGGTGTCAAGGTTCAGAATGTCAAGATATACAACAACCACCGTATCGACCGCGTGCTCTTCTATGCGGCGTCGGTTTTCTCGACGGCGCGCGGACCTCTTACCGATGTCTTTGATGTGGCTACGGTCGAGATCGGTCATTCTGACGATGTGAAGATAAAGGCTGCGGGGAGCGGATATCTTGTAGCATCGGTTGACGGCAAAAACATAACCTTCGGTACGGCATCCGAGCTTGTCGAACGCGGATTTGTGATCCCCGAAAGCATAACCGACGAGGATGAGGAAAACGGCGATGACATTTCGGTAATGTACATGTTCCGCGAGGAAAAGCTCATGTCCAAGATGCTCATCAAATATACCATGGATACCGATTTTGAGTTCATAATGGACGCTCTTTGCGACGAGGGTATATCGATAAGCATCAAGACATACGATCCGAATATCGACGATTCGATGATTGCCGTTCATGTCGGGCGCGGCAAGTATTCGTATACGGTATCCCGCTATGAGGGAGCCGACGACGGAAGCACGGTCAGGGACAATGCGGATTCCGGCATAGTCAGCCGTTCCACGGCAAAGACGCTTCTGCAGATCCTTTCCGACTGTACGAAGGTGCTTGCCGCCCGCCGCGTCGGAATAACGATAGGCGTGATCTCCTCGATTATTTCGTTTGTTCTTATGATTCTTGTCCTTCTTGCGGGCAGAACCGAGGCTTTGAACTCCGGAGTGCTATTTATTTATCAGCTCTTCTGGCTGATCCCCTCACTGCTTACCGCAAGAATGTATGTGAGATAGCCGTTATATTTATGAAAAAGGAGTGCGGGAGGGGAAGCCCTCCCGCGTCTTATTATGAGAGAAGATATAAAAAGTTTTATTTCGGGCGTTTCAAAGCCCGCACGCTATATCGGCGGAGAACCCGGATGCCTGAAGAAGGATCTTTCAAAGGTCGATCTGCGGGTCGCATTCTGCTTCCCCGATATATATGAGATCGGTATGTCGAATCTCGGCATGCGGATACTCTGCGGAGTGCTGAACGAGATCGACAACGTATGGTGCGAGAGAGTGTATTCTCCGTGGACCGATATGGAAGAGGAGATGCGGAAGCGTTCGATACCGCTGTTCACATCGGACAGCGGCGACGCGGTCGGGGATTTTGATATTGTCGCTTTCACGCTTCAGTACGAGCTTTGCTATTCCACCGTGCTTAATATGCTGGATCTTGCCGGGATTCCGCTTCTTCGCACAGACCGCGGAGAGGATTCGCCGATCATTCTGGCGGGCGGACCGTGCTCATACAATCCGGAGCCGATGTCCGATTTCATTGACATTTTCTCTATCGGCGAGGGCGAGGAAGCGCTGCCGGAGCTTGCCCGACTTTATCTGAAGATGAAGGAGGACGGCACTTTTACGAAAATCGCGTTCCTCCGCGAGGCATCCCACCTCGACGGCTTTTATGTGCCCTCGCTTTACGAGGTCGAATATAAGGAGAACGGCTCGATCGCACGTCTTGAGCCGAAATACCCGGACGTGCCGTCAAAGGTTACGAAACGGATCGTTCAGGACGTGAACACCGCGTTCGTGCCGGTCAATACCGAGATACCCTTTATAGAGACCGTCCACGACAGAATCACGCTTGAGGTGTTCCGCGGCTGTATACGAGGCTGCCGCTTCTGTCAGGCGGGATTCGTATGCCGTCCCGTGCGCGAAAAATCTCCTGCGGTGCTCAACGAGCTTGCCAAAAAGAGCGCCGAGCTGACGGGCTATGAGGAAATATCGCTCTCCAGCCTCTCAATAAGTGACTATTCCTGCATAAACGAGCTTACCGACACACTGCTTGAATGGACAGAGGACAAAAAGATAAATCTTTCGCTTCCGTCGCTCAGAGCGGACAGCTTCACAAAAGAGCTTATGGAAAAGGTTTCGTCGGTTCGCTCGACTACGCTGACCTTTGCGCCCGAGGCGGGAAGTCCGCGCCTGCGCGACATTATCAACAAAAACATAACCGAGGAGGATATCCTTCGCGCGGCGCGTGTCGGATACGAGGCGGGAAAATCCAAGATAAAGCTTTACTTTATGATGGGACTTCCCGGAGAAAATTACGACGATATCGCCGGAATTGCCGCGCTTGCACATAACGTGGTTTCGGAGTATTACCGCACTCCCGACCGCAACCGCAGAATGCAGCCGTCGGTGACAATCAGCGTCGCCTGCTTTATCCCGAAGCCGAACACGCCGTTCCAATGGGAGGGTCAGAGCACGCTTGAAGAGCTTTACGAAAAGCAGAAGTTCCTCTCCGAGCAGATTACCGACCGAAAGGTAAAGTATAATTATCACGATGCCGAGGTCTCCCGCCTCGAGGCTGTATTTGCACGCGGAGACCGTAGACTTTCGGCGGCACTCGTCGAAGCGCATCGCCGCGGGATTCGCCTTGACGCATGGGAAGAGCTGTTCGATTATGAAAAGTGGTGCAGCGTATTCGAGAGCGTCGGGCTTGATATGTCGTTTTATGCGAACCGCACGCTTCCCGATGACGAGATACTTCCGTGGGATATAATCGACTGCGGCGTTTCAAAGGAGTTTTTCCTCCGCGAGCGTCACAGGTCGCAGCAGGGCGTGCCGACGAAAAACTGCCGTGAGGGCTGTTCGGCTTGCGGCGTAAACTCGCTTGTCGAGCCGAAGTACTGCCGCTATTGTCCCGGACATCCCGAACCGAAAAAGGAAGATATCGCCAAGCCGTTTGTTCCGAAAAACACATCGTATGTTCCGACGCTCGACGCACCCGCAGAGAAAATAAAGCCCGGCCGGACGGTGCGCGTCAGATTTGCAAAGGAAGGTCCGATGGTCTATATCGGACATCTCGATCTCGCAAAGTTTATGATCAGACAGCTTGTGCGCTCGGGTCTGCCGGTGTGGTATACCGAAGGCTTCAATCCGCGTCCGCACCTTGTGTTCGCGTCCTCTCTCTCGGTCGGATGCGGCGGCGAACGCGAGATTATGGATTTCCGCCTTGCGGGAGAAGCAAGTGATGCGGAGATCTTCGAAAAGCTTGCGCCTCTTATGCCCGACGGAATGCGGATAATAGAAGTATTTACCGCCGAGCATAAGCTCAAGGAGATCGAGTGGGGCGAATACGAGATTGCATATTCGTCGAGTCGCCCCGGGATTGCCGAAGAGGTGAACGAACTCTTTAAATCTCCCGTCATCATGATGAAGCGATCGAAGAGCGGCGAACACGAAACCGATATAACTCAGTATATCGGAACTCTTGAAGTGTCCGAGCAGGACGGCGCACTCACCGTAGTATTCACGGCAAACGCAGCCGACGGCCGTTATCTGAACCCCGTGTACATCGCAAAAGCGTTTAACTTTAAAAGGTCCGTAGTATTTTCCTTTGTGGAACATGACAACATTTT